>CEUS01029325.1_pt1 | contig 13396 bp, 7 predicted proteins | sample 427031 | NCBI WGS metagenome assembly CEUS01 (sample SAMEA2622837, study PRJEB7988) | marine metagenome | biome: marine biome (ENVO:00000447); feature: marine epipelagic mixed layer (ENVO:xxxxxxxxx); material: "saline water (ENVO:00002010), including plankton (ENVO:xxxxxxxx)" | depth 140 m | reverse complement strand
TTACATAAGGTCAAGTGGAACGGAACAAATATGTTTGGAGAAACTGTCACTGCTGGACTTTATCTTTACCAATTTAAAGCATATAATTTTGTGCAAACCAGAAAAATGTTATTAATAAAGTGATCTCTATATTTTGTTATACAGAAGCTATCTTTTTCTAAATTCCTGCACTTAATACTAATCTCTATATATTTTCTTAAAATTTACCCTTTTTTATTTTTCTGAACTTACATGACATCCTATATTGTCACTCGAATTCTGGCTGATTAGTTTATGAAAAACATACCCATTTTAATATTATTCTTATTACACCTATCTGGGTGTGGTCCAAGGGCATATTTTAGTCCAAAAGATAATAGTGATATGAATTTTGATTCTCGTGGGAAAGGATGTTCAATAGAAATGCTCTTATATGGGATACCTTTGGATCGGAAATATGATGAGTTAGGAAAGTGCACAGGTTCATATCATACTTATAGTAAAAAAAGTTATGATAAAGTATTGCAGGCAATAAAAGATTGTGCCTGTGAAAAAGGAGGAAACGCAATAGTTTACTCCAATGAAAATGAAACCTATACCTATGATTACCTTGGTCAGGTTACACAGATAAATACGTCTGCGACCGTATTATATTTTTATGAAACAGACTATCTCCATGAAATTGAAACTCCGGAAATAGAATATTTTGATGATGAATTTGAGTATTTTGATGATGAATGATAGAGTTTTATTATATGTAAAGTATATATCTATATCTTTTTTCTTCTTTTTATACTCCTGTGATCTGACAGTACCAAAAAAAGAAGATCTTGCTTCGTGGACTACAAAATTAGAAGTTCCAATGTTGAATAAATCAATCACTTTTGAAGATATTATAAATGATTCACTTATAAATCCTTTAGATGAAACTACAATGTATGCGTTTACAAAAGAGGTCGTTATTGACACAGTAAAGGTCGGTGAGAAACTTGAGATTGATAATATTTATAAAACTTTTTCTCAGACTGTTAGTGATGTTACCGTGGAAGATTCACAAATCGAGGAACGCATAGGATTTGATGTAGTAGGCATTACACCTGTCAATGAAATTATTTCATCACAGATTGGAATAATTACTTTAGATGATATCCCAGAAAAAGAAACAGATCCTTATACATTTGTTAATATATTTCCTGAAATCAATAGTTTTCCAGATGGAACTAATGATATCCCTGGTTTTACCCTTGAACCAGTGGAAAATACATTTTCATTTGATGAATTTACTAGTGCAGCGTTCACAGGAGGAACTCTTACTATATCCATTGAAAATAATCTTGTAATTCCGTTGGGAGCAACAGATATAATTTTTAAAAATATTGACGGTTCTAACATATCCAATGGAACAATCTCTATCTCCGGTCCCATAAATGAAGGGGAAACTGGAACAGGAGATTTAGATTTAAGCGGAATAACTTTACCTGGTAGTATAATTGTGGAGGTTACCGGAAGTAGCCCAGGGGCGAATAGTGTTATAATAAATGATGAGGCAAGAAATTCTTACTTTACAGTAAATATTTCAGGCTCAGCTCTTGAGGTCTCATCGGCAACTGCAAAAATCCCAGTACAAACTATTACAAATACTGATTCTATTCAATTATCTGAAGCTGATTCAAATAAGGTTGAGTCCGCGACAATTCAATATGGAAAACTCATTATTTCAATTGATAATAACATGGCACTTAGCAGTACTGTTCAAATGTATATCCCAACAATTCTAACTCCAGAAAATGCTTCGTTTCAAACCGTCTTAAATATTCCAGCAAATGAATCTGATATAAATCATGAAGTAATTTTAAATAATCACTCTCTGGTAATGGATTTAAATAATCAATCAGTCCATTATAATTACAACGTAATTACACTGGATTCTGGCGATGATCTGGTGACTATAACCTCTACAGATGATATTGAGATATCGATATATATTCAAGGAGAAAACACTGGAGAAAAAATTATTTTTTCTCATTTCACTGGTAGAGTAGCTCCTCAAAATCTAGGATTTGACGGAACAATTTCTGTGGAGTCTGAATCAAGTATATTAGATGCCAGCCTTGGAGGTGGATTTCTTCAAATTAGTGTAGATAATGATGTCAATATAACTTCTGTTGGTGCTCCCACTGCTGTCATAATTATTCCAGAATTGAGAAATGAGTCTGGTGATTACTTTAATATCACATTGGAAAATATGTCAGGAACAATAAATCAATTTATTGACCTTGATGGATATAGTATTATAATGGATATGGAAAATCAACATTTAAGTTATACAGCTGATGTAACCACAAATTATAATGAGGTTGGCTCTTATTCTCTGAATGATTCTATATTTATTCAAATTAATATAACGGGATTATCTTTTGATGAAGTGAGAGGCTATTTTTATCAAGATGCCATCGTAGACTCAAATACAATCGTCATAGATGATCCCACAAAAATAGAAACCGCACAAATTAAATCAGGTGAGTTGGTTTTGAATATTGAGAATAACATAGGAGTATCCGCATATATAAATTTTAAAATTCTAGAATTTTCTTTGAATGAATCCATGCTAGATACAACCATATCTCTATCACCTGATGGGGATACATATAATATTGATCTTGCAGATTATTATTTAGTATTGGACATTCAAGAAGATCCTCAAACGGTGAACTATATATCAACGATTGCTTTGCCAAGTGATGAAGAAATGACATTGTCATTACAGGATTCAATTTCAGTAAATGTCACCTTGAAAAATATGCTTTTTGAATCGGTAACTGGAGATATCAAACCAGTGTCAGTAGAGATTGATCCGGTTGTCCAGGAAATTGATGGTTTGCCTGATGAAATAGAAGATTTTGAATTTACGGAAGTTGAAATGATTATTGATTTTTCAACCAATATAGGTATACCAGTTATTCTTGACATTGAAATTGAAGCTTCTAATTCCTCAGGTGAAGTTGAAACTTCAACTGTTACAGGGTGGGACATAACTGCTAATAATCAAGTTGTTATTCCCAATGCTATTGAACTAATCAATCTGTACCCGGATACTATTCGAGCTACAGGTGTGGCAATTGTTTCTGGTAATGGAACTGTATCGACTGCTCAATTTGTTTCTGGAATTATGACGCTCAAAGCTCCATTAAAATTCAATGTTCCAGATAATACGGAAATTCAAATAGATATAGAGGAAACTGAATTAGAATTAGATGGCGAAGTATTAGAAGAAATTACAATATTTTTTGAAGCTGAAAACTACTTTGACTTTGGAACTGAAATTTTTGTTTACGCTGCATCTGATTCTGCTATATTTGAAACTGGTGGTGAAGATACTCTGTTTACCAGTACTTTTTTATCAAATGACGTTATTACCGATTCTCTTCATTTAGATCCAGATAAAATTAGTTTATTCAGTGGAGATAAAGTCTATATCAAGGCCGATGTATCTATTTCTGGCAATAAAGATGAGAATGGAAATCCAATCCCATCAATTGTGTTAACTACAGATTCACTTAATATGACAATCTACGGACGAATTGAAGTGCTTGTAGATCCATCTGATGATAACTAAAAAATGATTTTAAGATCAATCGCCAAATTACTTTTAGTATCAATTATTTTTTTTATTGATCAACTTCCTGCACAAGCTGTAAATGGTTTAAAAGGAGGCAGCTTATTTCCTGCATCTATTGGAGGGAATTCATTATCAATAAATCCGGCCAATTTTTGGATATCCAAAAGGTCTAGTTTCTCAATTTTGTTCCCTCTTTCTTTTCAACTGCATAACAACTCTGTGAGTCCTAATTGGCTAAACACATATCTTTTTAGTGGTCAATATATGGACGACCAAACTGTGAATACTATGTTAAATGAAATTCCTGACAGTGGATTATTAATCAATGGTCATGGAAATATTTTGTTATTTGGATTATCATATAAATGGTTGGCAATTCATATTGGTGGAACAGTAGATATTTATGGTACAATTCCCAAATCATTATTTGAGACTGGATTTCAGGGAATTGAATTTGAAAGAAATATTAATCTAAATAATACCCAATTTGGGTTTCAATCATATCTACCAATTTCCTTTATATTATCTGGTAATATTGGCAATAATTTATATGCAGGTATTGGATTAAAAGGATTAATGGGAATTGGATATTTTGAAATGAATGGAACAGGAGAGATATTATCCCATTCAGATAATCTATCGGGTGTTGGCACATTGAATCTTAATTATAATCTTGGAGATTTTAATTTTGTAAGAGATAGCCTTCTAGCTTACTCAGCTGAGGGAAAATTTAATCCAGGTATAAACGGTCAGGGCTATGCAATTGATATAGGAATTACAAAGGTATTTAGTGATTCATGGACCATGGGGTTTACTGTTCAAAATATATTAGGTACAATAAACTGGAATGGAGAATCATCTCATAAACAGGTTCTTCAATTTGATGTAGAACTTTTTTCTCATGAATTTGAAGAAATTGGTGATTATTCTGAATCTCAACAGGATTCTCTACTTGAAACCTTCATTACTGAGGACAAAGTATACTCTATAGATACCTTAAAAACAATTGTCCCTATCAAAATAGAATTGAATAATGAACTTGTATTTGGATCCAAATTATTGCTTTTTAACTCTATTTCTTATGTGTCTGCTTCAGATATTATTTCTGATTCTCAATTTGAATTATCTGGAGGACTACGGTGGCTACTTCATCAAAGATTTCCTGTAACTCTTGGTATTACTCATAATTCCTTGTGGGGGTTGAAATGGGGAGGTGGAGTAGGTATCCGTTTAAGTCACTATCATCTTGATATTTTGTACTCTCAAAATGGTGGATTCTCAAATGAAGCAAAGGGATTCAGTTTAAATCTAATAAATTATTTATATTTTTAATTTATTCTAAATAGACAACAATATTTTGATTATTTCTTAGGTTTAATGGGATGTATATTTTTTCCAGTAAACTTTCCTGTTTAACTTGCTTAAGTATAAAAAATATTTAATTGATAGAATAGATACCCATATATTCGTTTGAAACTGTTTAATATCAATAAGGAAGAACGTAAACCTGTACTGATTCTTTTTATACAGTTTTTCTCTGTTGTTGCCACTAGTATCACAGGAAGTTCAGCAAGAGACGCTTTCTTTCTGAACTTATTTGACCGCAGCTATCTCCCTCTAATGTTTGTTGCAATAGCCATTACAATGGTAATTGTGATAAATTTTTACAAGCGAATCACCGATGGCAGAAATATTATACAAGTTATCACTGTCAGCGGCGCAATTTTTGCTTGTTCTCTTCTTGTAATTCAGCTATCTCTTACACGGTTATTTACGATTTACACTCAAAATGGAGCAGAAGCAGTATCAGCTCTACCAGAGAAGTGGATTATTCCTGTTTTATTTATTTTGATGGAGGTAATTGTATCCCTATCTATTCTCCAATTTTGGATGCTAGCTGGAGAAATATTTGATGCAAGACAGGCCAAAAGATTATTTAGTATTTTGGGTGCTGGTGGATCAGTAGCAGGAATGCTTGCAGGATATTCATTAAAACCTTTTGTGAAAACATTCGGCTCAGATAAACTGCTTTATCTTACAATTATATTTATAGGAATATATGTTTTTATGGGGGTTCTAATCAAACAATACCAGACCCCAGAGGAAGATCACAACCAAAAGCAGAAACCAAAAAAAGAAACGCATAAAAAGAAAGTTAAATTTAAATTTGATCCTTATTTAAAATCTGTTGCCCTGCTCATTGGACTTGCAGCATTTATTTCCAAAATAATTGACTATCAATTTAAAATGACAGCTGTTCAAACATTTCCGCTGCAAGATGATTTAGTTAGTTTTTTTGGTACATACTATATGGCAACGGGTGCTGCAACAATTATTATGCAATTTTTTATAACGGGTGTTGTTCTTGCGCGATTAGGTATTCTTGCGGGGTTATTATTTTTACCGATCTCACTTGCATTTGGCTCATCAGGATTTCTCATGATTCCTTTACTAGCTTCAGTTTTTATGGCAAAATTTTCTGATCAAGTATTTAAATTTTCTATCAACAGTGCATCCCAGGAAATTCTTTGGTTACCAGTTTCAAAGGAGAGAAAGAAACAAGCAAAACCTATAATAGACAGTGCAATCAGAGCAACACTAGAGGGTGTAGTTGGTATACTTATTTTTGTTTTAGTTCAATTTAAATTTATCCCTACGGATAAATTAAATCTTCTGAGTATCATTGCTTTGGTGGGTATTGTTGTGTGGGTATGGAACAGTATCCAATTGAAAAACGGTTATGTAACAGCCCTTATGAGTGCGATTGAGAAACGCCAATTAAATCTGGAAGATGTTGAATTTGATGTGACAGATAATCACATCGTACAGACTATAAACAACACTCTAACTGATAAAGATGAATTTAAACAGCTGTTCGGAATAGACCTTATTAAAACCATGCCACTGGAACCTTGGAAAGATATATTGGTTGATCTATTTCAAAATGGAACAATCAATGTAAAGAGAGAAATTTTAAAACTAGCAAATGATAAAAGTGATATTTTAAACAATGAATATATTATTAGTGCTTCCAAACATAGCGACGATATAAAAACTGAGGCAATTGTTGTAGCGGGTGATAGAAAACTTACTGAGATTCAAAATGAGCTAAAAGATAATCTTACACATAGTGATTTAAAGCTTCGTTCAGCAAGTGCATGTTCACTAATTAAAATGGATTATGAAACAGAAAAAGCAAAGAAAGTTTTACAAGAATTATTGGATAGTTCGGAAATAGATAAAATAAATGTTGCTCTTAATTATTTAGATAAGCCTATGGGTATTTTAGGAGATGATAAATTAATAATATTTTTACAGCATGAATCTCATAAAATCAGAGAAAATGCCCTGGCAATTTCTTCAGCAAGAAACAATACAAATTTAGTCAGATCTATAATAGAAAATCTATCTTTTCCACAAACAGCAATGCAGGCAAGACAAGCACTAGCTAGTTACGATGATAATTTTGTACTAAATACTCTTGATGATCACTTAAACAATAAGAAAATTGACTTTCATCTGCAAATGGGTATTATACGATGTTTAAAACATTATGGCAATTCTCAATCAGCTGAGATACTAAAGCACAGTCTAAATTCACCATATTTGAATATATTATCTGAAGTGAGTAATTCTTTACTTTCTGTTGCGAGAGAAAATCCTACTAGTGAGCAATATATGGAAGATATTAGTAGCAATATCAACAATATTTGTAAAAATATTTATCAATTATTTCATTTTTTATATTTACTGCCTGAAGATGAACATTCAACTCTTGTAAAAGATCATATAGAGAGTGATATACAAAAATATATTCCGATTATTCTTAGATTAGGTGTACTTAGAAATCCAAAAATTCCCATTGAAACTTATATTAGGTATGTTGCAAGCCAAGATAAAGAATTACTCCCTTTTGTAATGGAGTTTGTAGATACAACTTTTACTCAGGATAATCGCAAATTAATAATGCCAATTATTGATTATGGATTTCCTATTGAAGTAAAATGCCAGATGGGTCTTGAAGTATTTAATGATCTAAATACAAATCTAGATGATATTTTGGTTTCTTGGATACATGGAGATCATAAATGGAAGGAAGCGATAGCATTGAGCTATATAATTAAATTAAAAAGAGAAGATTTATTAGAAAATATTGAATGGGATAATGTGCCTGAATCAATTTTTATAAGCCAAATGTTTAATCGCATTGAAGATAAATCAGGAAAAATTAAACAAATTATTCCTATAGAAAATTATAGTTTAAAAAAGGAGTCTGACGTGTATTCAATACTTGAAAAAACAATTCTTTTAAAATCTGTAGATATTTTTAAAAATATCCCTGGAGATATCCTCACAAGAATTGCTCAAATTGCTGAAGAAATTTATCATCCTGATGAATCTCTAATGTTTTCAGAAGGAGACTATGGTGATTCCATGTATATTGTTGTAGATGGAAATGTCAGAATTCATAAGGGGGAACATCACATTGTAACACTGGGAAAAAGTACTGTACTAGGGGATATGGCACTATTAGATCAAGAGCCTCGTTCTGCAGATGCAACTGCTGAAGCTGAGACAACTCTATTTAAAATTGCTCAAGATGGTTTTTATGAGCTGATGGGAGGAAATTCAGAGATAATGCAACAGATTATTAAAATGCTTTCTGGCAGACTGAGAGAAACAAATATAAAACTACAGGAAGCTCAATCTAGTTAGCTATTTTAACAAAAGTAATTTTTGAGTATCTCTTTTTTGGTTATCAACATTTAGATTAATTATATATACGCCGCTTTCTGCTTTCTTGTCATTTGTATCTGTGGCATCCCATAGAATAGTATACTCCCCTGGTGATTTAACTCCACTATCTATCCGTTTAATTAGCTGACCGTTTATATTGAAAATATCAAATGATATATTATTTTGCTCCAAAATTGAGTATGATATTTTTGTGTATGGATTAAAGGGATTTGGATAATTTCCCTTTAATTTATAATTGTTTGGTAATATATCTAACGAGCTAATACTCAAAACTTCTGTTGAAGAAGTTGAGTTTGGCACAATCCTGATAGCGTAATATAAATCTTCATATGTGTAAGTAAATGCTGACACAAAAAATATTACTGATTCCAAGTCAGCTACATCTAAAACCTGCTCATTCTCATTCATATGAGTTGTCTGAGGTAGGGTGTTGTTAATTATTGTCAGATAGAGATTTCCCTCTTCTGGATAGTAAGGAAGTAATTCAATGGATATATTATCGAGAGTAGAATCGCTTACGCTCACCTTATAATAGTTTGCTCCAAAGGTACCAACAAGTTTGTTAGGAATAAAGGTTGGTTCAGTTCCAAGCGAATCTATCTCTTCCTCAAATAAGGGTGAATCAATTGGCCAACTTTCATTGGATACTTCTTCGTAATGATATATAGCATCATAGATGGTATCGTTAGTTACCAATGCATTAGCAATAAGAAAATCGTTTGTAACTTTCTCAAATTGATTGTCATTAAAAACAGAGTGAGTAAAATTAGGATCATATTGATCCATTGTTTCTTTTAAGGTAATAATACTGTAATCTGTCAATTCATAACTGTCATAATTGACGCTGTTTTCCCAGAAAGATTTAACAAACTCAACTCCAAAGTGATTATCAACAAGATACATCACATATATATAGGAACCATACATTCTCAAGGTTTCATAGTTTGGCCCTAGCTCAGGGGATCCAAAAAACAGAGATAAATATTGATAGCAGTCATTAATATGGTCATAGTGTACTTCTTCCATCCAAACTGCACTTGCTTCCTTTATCCAGTTGCGTTCCCAACCATCATAGCCATATTGGATAGCATGATAAAACTCATGTGCGGATGTTACCTCAATGATACTGGTTTCAACTCCCGGAAAATCTGAGTAATTATTTCTCATACCCATCCAAGAGACAAATGCATTGGTCTCTTCTACATTTACAGAATTTTCATTATCACCACGAGTCAGCTCATCACCTGTATTCTGAGCATAATCTTCTGCTGCAACAAAACCATAGTATCCAGGGTCTAGCTCGTATATATAGACATCAAAATGATGAGAACCACCATTTTCCTGATTATAATACCACTCATCGCTGGGAGGTTTAACATAATTAAAATTATCCTCACCAAAGTCAATAACATCAATATCATCAAATGTTTGTCTCATAAAATCAACATAATCAGGCACTCCATTTGCATCGTCATCTTCCGGAAGTACGGCGTGTACTCCTGTTAGAGTATAGTGGAACCGAAAGATACCGGAATCAACATACAAAGAGTTATTAATGACTGGACGTTGAAATCTTACTAACTCTCCGTTAAAATCAAATCCAACTTCTATTAATTCATTTTTAATGTGAGTCGGAAGAGAGTGGCCTTTTCTTGCGATGATATCTAAAATCTCCGAAGGATGAAAATCTATCTCTGCGTGTTGAGATGCAAATTGTTCTTTTGAATTTTCTATCCATTTAGAAGCTGCATCTTCTATTGATAGTTCTAATGCAAAAATAAACGAAGGGAATAAAATGATAAAAAGAGAAAATTTTGCAGAAGTGCAGGTAGAAAATAATTTGTTTCGTAGTTTTGTAATATTCATTTATCTTCTAAGTATTATTTAACCAATTTCTGACCTTATAGGAATCAAATGCACCGAAATTTAATACTATTTCTTTCAATAACCATATATTTCCTTGCTTCATGTGAAAAAGGATTCGATTTAAACTCAGGAATTACCATCTCTGAAAAAAACGAGCTTTATACGTTGGAATTAAATGTATCTAGCAATGTGACTACAGATGTTTCTCCGGTTCAATTTAATGCTAAAGTTATAAGGCATTCACCTTATCAATTTCGTCCTGACTCTCGATTTATTGGCCACTGGTCAATATATTCGTTAACTATTGATGGCGAAATAAATAATATTGCTCAGTATCCAATAGATTATGAGTTTTACACTGATCAAACCTTTGATAAAATAGAGTGGAGTACTCTTGGTGGTGATACTCAATATAGCAATGGTGGATGGACAGCAGATATGGACTCTGGTACATTAACCATGGCTCTACAAGGAGAAACGACGACCATAAATGTAATATTTGATAATAATGTTCCAATTATTCCTTTAGATGGATATATGGTATGGGATTATGAGAAAGATGGAAAAATATATCAACAAGTTATGCAAAAATCAGAATACACTGATCCAACGGAACTCGAAGAATCTTTATCTTACCTAACTATTGAGTCTACAGGTGGAACAATTGGAGGAACGACTGAGCCCTCTACATATGATATTTCTATAAACCTTCCAAATGAGGTAGGTGCTTCCTACCAAGTATCAGGTACTTTTATACCATTGTATGAGTTTTCCAATGGATATATCTTAGCAACCCTATTTAGTGAGCAGAATACAATCTTAAATATAAATGTCCCTATCAGTATTGAATATACTTATTAATCAAAATATTATAAAAATATGAGAAAATTTATGATCCTTAAAAAACCATTTCGATGTATTATTCTTACCGTTTTTATTTTGGCTTTTGGACGGTCTGAATTGATCAATGTTGAATATAAAACAATTCAATTGAGTTATATAGAAACTGACAGAGCAGCTGGTGTGCTAAAAGCTCTTGGTTACGCAGTTATTGATTTTTCGTCCGTTGATGGTCCAAATCCATATGAAAAAACATATCAACCTAATGGCCCATTTAATGCCACATTGGTTAACGGTTATGCTACTTCATACGATAATCTTCCTCTCATTATTATGTTGCCTGAAACTGAAAATATTACGTTATTAGAAATGGCAGGAGAGGTTTCCGCAACAGGTACCAGCATGGATGTAGATATGGGTGGATCTTCTTTGGTTTATACCACCACAGGTGAACCACTTCAAAGAATGATGATAGCCTATGACCCTGAGGATCCGTATAGCCTTAGTAAACTAATTAATTTAATAACCAATGAAATTGATGTTCCAGCAATCCAGGTAATGATTGAAGCGTTGGTGATTGAAATTAATTCAGGAGAAACGGATCAACTCGGTGTAAGACATTCTTCAAGCGGTAACATGTATGAATCCAGTTTTGCAACTGAAGATTTAGAAACGGGATTATTTCAGCCGTTTACATTTGTTCTAGATAAAAGTTTATTGGGACATGCACACAATTTTAAAGCTGAGCTCTCCTCTCTAATAAATAATGAATCTGCTAATATACTTTCAAGACCATCTGTGCTTGTTTTAGATGGGAGACAAGCTCGTATTGTTGTGGGTCAACAAATACCCACCGTTCAAACAACTGCATCTTCCCAATTTGCTACAACCTCCACTGAATATATTCCCGTCGGAATTGTTCTAAATCTAAGACCTCGTGTTAGTGCTAATCGGGATGAAGTTACAATTCAGGTGGAAACTATAATCAGTGAGACAGAAGAGTCTCTTGTAGGTAATGCCTCTGCTAGTGGTTTGACAGTTGCGCCAACAATAAACAGTAGAAAGGTGCAGTCATATGTTCAAGTTGCAAATAATACTCCCTTTATAATTGGTGGTCTTATATCAAATAAAGATACCTATCAAGAGGGAAGGATACCATTTCTTAGTTCCATACCCTGGATAGGAAATTTATTTAAATATAAAGTAAAAAAGGATGAAAGTAAGGAGGTGATAGTTGTCATTACACCTCACATTGTCGATGTAGCAGACAAAGATTTTACTAGGGTAATTCCAAAAGACTCTGAGATATTTCAATCTCTTGGTAATATGCTTTTTCAAAACAGCTACCGAATTCAAAATACGGATGTATTTGATCTAGGTTTTGTATTGAAAACACCGTCATATCAAGATGTACTTATTGATGTTGATGAAATTCAAAATTATTACCCATCAGCGAATATGAGAGATGATTTTAATCAGTTGATTGATGGTGCTATCCCTGGCCAGGAGATACTTATCCGAAGGATGCTTTATAATTTAGTTGAGAGAGTGGAATATTATAAATATATTGATCCAGAAAAAATAATTTATTTTACATCATCAGATAATGACCCATTCAATGTTTACACAAAAGGATTTAAAAGTACCTATAATAAGTATATGGATTCAAAATCTAATACTGCTTTAGTTCTTAAATTTGAAAATGATACCGATGAATTATCAGATAATGAACGGCTTAGACGTCCCGTGGCAAATGTCTCTCAAGAAAAACTTGATCAAAGACACTACAAAAAACACTTAAAAGATATTAACGACTCTATGCAGGGAAATGCTGTAATGCTTCACAAAACAAAACACGAAAGAAGATTGTACGAAATTTTTGTTCTTAGAAGGGTTTTAGAGATGAACCCAGAAATTCAAAAAAATATTAGCAATTTTACGTCTGGCCTTGAAATATTATTTCCCTCACCTGAAATACTACACATGGATACACATGTATTGGATAATGAGATTGCTCAATATTTTTATGAGGTAAATGATTACAACAATGCTTTTGATAAAGAATTTTTGAAAGGTGTTAAATTGCTCCAAGAAGAAATCTCTCAGTATGATTGAAAAAATATGCAAAAATTAAAATAATTTACATCTTTATTAATGATAGCAGAAATATTTCACAATAAAAAAAAGGCTAAAATAATGAAATTAACAACACAAATATTAATCGCACTTTTTGCGATGTCCATCGGAACGTCCGCAGTTGAAGCTCAAATAAAAAAAGGTTCAACAAAGCACCATGTTAAAGAAGGTAAGCAAAAGGATAAAGCAAAAGATCAA
>CEUS01120851.1_pt1 | contig 13407 bp, 11 predicted proteins | sample 427031 | NCBI WGS metagenome assembly CEUS01 (sample SAMEA2622837, study PRJEB7988) | marine metagenome | biome: marine biome (ENVO:00000447); feature: marine epipelagic mixed layer (ENVO:xxxxxxxxx); material: "saline water (ENVO:00002010), including plankton (ENVO:xxxxxxxx)" | depth 140 m | reverse complement strand
AGCATGATCGCGGAACTCTTCAGGTAGTTCGTTGCTGCGATCCTCCCGCTCTTGAGGAATCCCGACGACTTGTGCAGTACCGGTTTTGCCGGCGATTCGGTAAGGACTGTTCCTGCCGCTGGTCCTCGCCGTACCTCTCGAACTGTGAAGTACCGATTCCATCCCTGCAATGACCTGATCCCAGTGGCTCGAATCCTTGTTTTTAATGCTTGATCCCCTCCGCTGCGTTGGATGTGTAATAACTCCGGAACCAGGATCCTCAAGTCCGCGGAGCAACCTGGGCCTGATCGCATGCCCTCGATTGGCCAGCGACGCAGTGGCATAGGCCAGCTGCAGCGGTGTAACCAGCAGATAACCCTGACCAATACCAGTAATAATAGTCTCACCTGGATACCAGGACTCCTGCCGGTTTTTCTTCTTCCATTCAGGGGTCGGAACCAGGCCACTGGGCTCATCTCGAAGATCAATCCCTGTACGCTCTCCAAATCCGAATCCGTCGAAATAGTCTGCCATCTTTCTGATGCCGATCGAATCTGCGACCCGGTAAAAATACGTGTCGCACGACTGCTCAATCGCATCATGAAGATTTACGAATCCATGACCTTTACGTCGCCAACAACGATACGCATGGCTGCTACCAGGCAATGTAAATCGACCCGAACACACTATCTTCTTTTGAGACTCCAGACCGTTCTCCAGAGCCGCCAGTGCCAACATGGGCTTGATCGTTGATCCTGGTGCGTAACGACCATACAAGGCCCGATTTATAAGGGGTTTATCGACCGACCCACGTAACTTTCCATAAGCCTCATGACTGATACCTCGTGAGAAAAGATTTGGGTCATAGGTCGGCGTACTCACAAAAGCCAAAATATCTCCACTGGACGGTTCCAGGGCCACCACTGCACCACGACGCCCGTCCAGTGCTTCAATTGCGACTTTCTGAAGCTGTGCATCCAGTGTCAAGTGGACATTTGCTCCAGCTCTGGCAGCCACATGGCTAACTTTTCTGACCACCCGCCCATACGCATCGGTCTCTACTTGCTGAACACCAACTTGACCAAGCAGTTCTGTTTCATAAAAGGATTCAATGCCGCTCTTACCGATGTAACTTGTTCCTTCGTAGGCTCGAGTATCAATCTTCTTTAGATCCTGATTACTGACCCTGCCCACATAGCCAATAACGTGTCCAGTCAAGTCATTCTGGGGATAAACCCTGCGCAGGCTGGCACTGAGTGTCACTCCCGGAAATTGCTGCTGTCGAACAGCAAAACGGGCAGCCTCGGTGTCAGTAAGGCGGGATTTGAGAATTTGTCTCTCAAATCTAGGTCTTTGTTTAACATTCTTTCGGAACCGCCGAATTTCTTGGTCTGTTAACTCGACCACCATACCAATCTGACTGAGCATGCGATCGATGTCCTTAACATTTTCAGGTATCACTTCCAACTCATAGACGGAATGGTTTTCTGCAAGCACCGTGCCATAACGATCAATGATCATCCCTCTAACTGGCGGTAAGGCACGCAAATCAATCTGGTTATCCAGAGACATCGTGCGATACCGTTCGTGATGTGTGACCTGCAAGACAACAAAACGACTCAGCAAAGCAACCGCTAGCACAACCATCAAGACAGCAGAGATCATCAGTCGGGTCTTGACTGTTCGTACATCCTGGTCACGATTGTTAACGCTGTGATTCTGCATCATTGCAATCGACCCCAGCGCCGACAGCGGCGAAGGACCCAGAACAGCAACGGCCAAACAGCGACTCCAACTGCCAGCGCTGGCCAACTGACCATACCTCCCAACTGTCCATCCACCAGATACTCAATGGCAACCAATATGGCAGTTTCGACCACAAGCAAAATCAGTATAAAGGCGGTCTGCTGCCAGACAGGATAAGCTCTGAACCTTAGCGCCACGCGGCCCACCAGGAACGCAATTACTGTCTTGGTCAACGCATGACTACCAACCAGACCGAAAGTCAGGAGGTCGAGCCCTAGCCCAACCAGCCAGGCAACACCCACCCCAACTCTTTGTGGTGCTGCCATACACCAATAAATCAGAACCAGGGTAACCCAATCAGGCACATAGCCACGCCACTGAGGGCCAACGGGAAATGAAATAAGCACATACGACACCAAGAATGTTGCCGGAATAACCCAGACCTTTTGGCGGCTCGCAAACAGACTAGTCATCTGCGCTGTCTGTAGCTACCGGGAGTGCTGGATCGGATTCAGCAGATGATTCAGCGCTATCATGCCAGACCAGCACGACCTGATGGCCTTTGTTGAGGCGCGCACTGGGCATTGCGTGAACAGCCATGAACGCCTCATCAACGTGGCGTTTGATTTTGCTGACACGCGCGACAGGGTACCTGGAAGGATAGATACCACCCAGCCCCGATGTCACCAGCAAGTCACCAATACGAATGTCTGCATTACGATCGACATAGAGCAAACGCAGTTCTCCGGCTCCCCCTACTCCAAAAGCTATTGCCCGCAAGCCGGTGCGCACACTCTGAACCGGAACACCTTGTGTCGGGTCTGTAACCAACGACACAGCGCTACGAACCGAGCCCACCCGCGTTACTTGACCGACTAGGCCGCCCTCGTCAATCACCGGTAGACCGATGACCACTCCATCAGCTGCCCCTCGGTTGATGAGCACGGAGTGTGAGTGACCATGAAGATTAACCTTGACCAGTTGGGCAAGTTGAATCTTGCTCGCGAGCCGGGCACCTGCATGCAGCAGATTTCTCAGCCGTTCATTTTCAGACTCGAGTGCCTTGAATTGCTGGAGACGTGTCTGAAGTACCAACTGCTTCCGACTCAGTTCAGCCAATTCCAGTTCGAGTTCCTCTTCTGAGTCCAGACTTCCCTCGAACCATCGATAGAGAGTCGAAGGGGATGCTGCGATCAGATGAACGGGCGCACTGAGCACAGAGAGCACCCGCGTAATCTGGCGAACATTCTCACTGTAGAAGTGACCTGCCATCAGAACGACTGACAACAGCACAAAAAACAACAACGCGTGTACGGATTCGTAGCGGTGAAGTCTCACTCGACGGGCTACCGGCGAGCCCTTATCTGGTAACTCCTACCATCAGGTTTCACCTTGTCACAGTGATTCAAAGCAGCCATCAACGCTACTCCCGCGTGAAAACATCTCCCAACACTGCCATGTCTTCAAGTGCGCGACCACAGCCCCTTGCGACACAGGTCAAGGGGTCGTCAGCAATAACCACCGGCAACCCGGTTTCCTGCATCAGCCGCCGATCCATATCCCGAATCAGCGCACCACCACCGGCAATCACTATGCCTCGTTCACCAATGTCGGCAGCCAATTCAGGAGGTGTGTTCTCGAGCGTTTCCCGAATTACACCAATGATCTGACTCAAGGCATCACTGATCGCATCGTAAACCTCGTCACTGCCAATCAACAGACTGCGCGACATTCCTTCAGTCACATCACGTCCCTTGATTTCCATTTCACGGTGATCAGAGTCGATCCATGCCGTTCCGATCGCCTTCTTCACCCGCTCCGCCGTTGCTTCACCAATCAGCAATCCATGCCTACGGCGGACATAATTGATAATCGCATCATCAAAAGTGTCACCAGCAACACGTAGAGAAGTGGCATAAACGATCCCGCCAAGTGACAACACGGCGACTTCAGTGGTTCCGCCTCCGATATCGAGCACTAAAGAACCAGTCGGCTCAGCAACGGGCAACGCAGCACCGATCGCCATGGCCATCGGCTCTTCAATCAGAAACACCTCCCGAGCACCGGCTGTCACCGCGGATTCCCGGATCGCACGACGTTCAACCTGATTAGATCCACCGGGCACGCAGATCACAATTCGGGGACTGGAGAAAAAACGGTTCTGTTGGACCTTTCTGATAAAAAATTTCAGCATGATCTCTGTGATCGTGAAATCTGCGATGACCCCATCTTTTAAGGGCCGTATCGCCTGAATATTTCCGGGCGTTCGGCCCAGCATCAGTTTTGCCTCCTGCCCAACAGCCAATATCGTCTTTTCTGGTGCTATAGAACCGGTTCGTATCGCAACCACCGACGGTTCATTGAGGATTACACCACGCTCCCGCACATAGACAAGCGTATTGGCCGTCCCCAGGTCGATTGCCAGGTCATTGGAAAATAGGCCAAAAAAACGCTTGAATAACATATGCCTGCCGAGTAAACGAAAAAATGTAAAGCCAGATTAAGCCGCGTACTGTAGCACAGGGTACCCCTGCCGGTTCAACCGGAGCAGGTTATAATCGACCTCTGATAACGGATGATCCTCCCCTGGTCATGTCTATCTCCAAATCAGACGTAGAACGTGTCGCGCGGCTCGCCCGTATCGGTATCGAGCCGCATGAGGCTGAAAGCTACAGCATCGATCTGTCCAACATCTTGACCCTGGTGGAACAGATGAACAAGATCGATACTGAAGGGATTCAGCCAATGGCCCACCCTCAGGACATCCAATTGCGACTTCGGGACGACGAAGTAAAAGAGGTCAATAAACGGGATCAGTTTCAGACCATTGCACCCGCCGTGAAACAGGGTCTCTATCTAGTGCCAAAAGTAATCGATTAGCGCAGGTACACCAAAACTTTGGGTCATCTCGTCCAGAATCTGCAGTTCTCAGGAAACCACTAACGATGCCGCACCGGCAAAGCCTGAGCGCTCTAAACAGAATGTTAGCAACTGGTGGAATCAGTAGTACGGAGATCATCACTCACTTTCTGGACCGGATCGAACAAAACCAGCAATTGAATGCGTTCGTGAGTGTTGATCGGGAACAGACCCTGGCACAAGCGCAACAAGCTGATCACTCAAGGCGAAATGAGCCTAACTCAAACCTCAAGGGTCTGCCTGTCGCCCTGAAAGATATCTTTTGTACCCAAGACCTGCTCACAAGTTGTGGGTCCAGAATATTATCCAATTTCGTATCACCCTACGATGCAACCGTCGTCGAGCGTCTCGATAAAGACGGCTTTATCGTGCTCGGGAAAACCAACATGGACGAATTCGCCATGGGTTCTTCCAGTGAGTCGTCGTATTTCGGACCGGTACTCAACCCTTGGAATACAACGCGCGTGCCTGGCGGTAGTTCGGGCGGTTCGGCAGCAGCCGTGTCTGCCAGACTGGCACCAGCTGCCATTGGCACAGACACCGGGGGATCAATACGGCAGCCAGCCGCATTCTGCGGTCTGACAGGACTTAAACCGTCGTACGGACGAATTTCCCGTTATGGCATGGTGGCCTATGCCTCATCACTGGATCAGGCCGGACCGATTACCCAGTCGGCCGAGGACGCAGCTCTGTTGCTACAGACTATGGCCGGTTTCGACAGCCGGGATTCAACCTCCCTGGACACCGCTGTCCCAGATTATCTTTCGGCACTGAACACTGGTCTGGAAAACGTTAGACTGGGGATTCCCAAAGAGTTTCTCGATCCCTCGATTGATGCCGAGGTGCTGTCCGCCACAGAAACAGCCTTAAAAGAATTCGAAAAACTTGGCGCAAAGCTGGTTGATATCGAGTTGCCCAACAGTAGTGCCGGTATTGCTGCGTATTACGTCATTGCACCCGCTGAAGCTTCGTCGAACCTGTCTAAATTTGACGGAGTGCGCTACGGACATCGAACCTCGGCGTTTAGTGATTTACTTGATATGTACGAAAAAAGCCGCGCAGAGGGATTTGGCGATGAGGTTAAACGCAGAATTCTTATAGGAACTTACGCGCTGTCGGCTGGCTATTACGATGCCTATTACCTCAAAGCACAGAAAGTCCGCCGAATCATTGCCAATGACTTTAGTCAGGCGTTCAAACAGTGTGACCTCATAGCGGGGCCAACGACACCTTCAACTGCTTTCCCCTTGGGTGAGAACCTTGACGACCCGGTCTCGATGTACCTTAACGACGTGTTTACTGTGCCGGTTAACCTGGCCGGACTGCCCGCAATTTCTCTGCCAGTGGGATTCGATCAATCAGGACTTCCAATCGGTCTACAACTAATCGGGCCATATCTCAAGGAGGCCAATATCCTTTCCGCGGCACACAGCTATCAGAAGGTAACTGACTGGCACCAACGCATTCCAGGAGACTACGAGTGACACACTGGGAAAGCGTCATTGGCCTGGAAGTGCATGTCCAGCTTCAGACCCAAAGCAAGATTTTTTCAGGCGCCTCCACTCACTACGGCGCCGATCCGAATACCCAGGCCTGTGCTGTTGACATCGCCCTGCCGGGCATCCTCCCAGTGATGAATCGTACTGCAGTTCAGATGGCGGCTACATTTGGCCTGGCAACCGGTGCAACCATCAACCATCGATCAGTATTTGCCCGGAAAAACTATTTCTATCCAGACCTGCCCAAAGGTTACCAAATCAGCCAGTATGAATTACCTATCGTGTCCGGCGGCAAAATCAATATCGGTGAAGGTGACACACAAAAACAGATCCGAATTACACGAGCACATCTTGAAGAGGATGCCGGAAAGTCACTGCACGATGGTCTGGGGGAGATGTCAGGAATCGATCTCAACAGAGCAGGCACGCCCCTGCTCGAAGTTGTCTCCGAGCCCGACATGCGCTCGCCAGCCGAGGCTATTGCCTATCTGAAAAAACTTCACTCACTTGTTCGCTATCTCAAAATTTGTGATGGCAACATGCAGGAGGGCTCATTCCGCTGCGACGCCAACATCTCCATCAGGGTTGAAGATGATTCAGAACTCGGTATACGGACTGAATTAAAAAACATCAACTCCTTCCGCTTTATAGAGCGGGCTCTAAACCATGAGATTCAGCGCCAGATCGATCTTATCGAGGATGGTGGGAAAGTTGTTCAGGAGACCAGGCTTTATGATCCAGATACGGATCAAACCCGACCTATGCGGGGAAAAGAGGAAGCGCATGACTACCGTTATTTCCCCGACCCGGACCTACCACCTCTGGTGATAGAAGATGCTGAAGTGGAATACCTGAGATCATCACTGCCGGAACTCCCAGATGCCCGGTGTGACCGTTTTATTGACGCTTACCAGTTGAGAAGTTCAGATGCCCAACAGCTGACCGCTGATCGTGGGATTGCTGATTTCTTTGAGGAGACGGTCAGAGAAGCCGGGGGTAACAGCAAAATCGCCGCTAACTGGGTTACTGGAGACCTGATGGCCGCATTGAATCGAGATAACCTTCCGATCGAACAAAGCCGGGTATCTCCGATCTTACTCGGTCGGCTGATCTACAGAATCAGTGATCAGTCCATATCAGGAACAATTGCAAAGGACATATTTTCCGACCTTTGGGATAACGGTGGCGATGTAGACCAGATCATAGAAGCCCGTGGTCTAAAACAGATATCCGACAGTGCAGAGTTGGAACAGGTTGTCGAAGAGATACTATCGAAGTTCAGCGAACAGGCTGACCAGGTAAGGCAGGGGCAAGGAAAAGTTCTGGGTTTCCTGGTAGGCCAGGTCATGAAGGAAACAGGTGGTAAAGCCAACCCGAAAGCGGTGAATGAAATTCTGTCCAGAAAACTCTCGCCTTGATGCGGTCTGAACACAGGATACGTCTGTATTACTGGGTACTACTCAAATCAATCTCATGGTTAATTCCCGGCACTTGCGTTACAGTACAATCCTCCAAATTGCCCACAAAAAGATCGTGCCAACCCAAATAAAAAAAGCGCTCTTAGGCTACACACTCCTGATCTTTACAGGTCTACTGACAAGTTGTGGGGGCAGTTCCAGCGGGGGTATTTACAATCAGGCTTTCAATTTGTCGGGTCAGTGGTCAGGTAGTATTCAAGATGCCGCCAACCCAGACCGAAGCCTCAAACTCACACTCTCGGACAACGCGGGAACCGTTACGGGCACCCTCATCGTAACCGATCATAGCTGCTTGACGAGCACTAGCCTCACAGGCACTTCTGTTCAGGCATCTGCAAACAGCAGTGGAGACAACCCGCTCACAGGTGATCAAGAAAACAGCAATGAAGGTACCGCCAGCTTGAGCATCACCACAACAGAGACTGTTGAAGAAACAGAGACCACCTTTACCGTGACCTTTACGCTTTCAGGCACCTCGAAATCACTGAGCGGCCAATACGCAGGAACATGGCCGGGTAGCTCAGATGACAGTTCAGATGATTCCTCAGATGACAGCGAAAGTGACTGTCGCAGCGGCTTTCAGGGTACGATATCAATTACTCTCGACTGACCAGAGAGGCGATTCATCCAGTAACCTTATTGCGAACGTAGGTCAGTTCAGTAGTCGATGGGATAGCTGAATCTGCGCCCAGTAACCGTTGGGCAATCTCAATCAGATCCCGGGCGCTGGGATAACGGTCCGGGTGCCAATTTGTCGGTCGATTTCGACTCAGTAGCTCCGCGTAACGGTCCCAGCCACTGCCCACACCGATTTCTTCAATCCCTGGCCCATCGACAGCCTCCGGATCGGTCACCTGGGGCATCTGCTGCCAGCGCCAGCCGCTTACCTCCTGAGAATCGCGAACCAGACACGCCCAATAGACCTGGCCCATCCGTGCATCGATCGCTGGCAGTACCGCCGTACAGCCTTCAACCGCACGACTGATACCCTGGGCAAGACCCATCAGGGAGGAAACCCCCACCAGCGGCAGATCAAGACCCAGAGCAATCCCTTGCGCAACGCCTGCACCAATCCGAATGCCTGTAAAAGAGCCAGGCCCCGAATCAAACGTGATCGCTTCCAGATCGGCCCGCAGAACACCCGCCTCACTCAGAACCGAATCCACCATTGGCAGAATGTGCTCTGAATGCCCCGTCGGATCGATCTGGAAACGCTCAATAATTTGGTCATCATCTGCGTAGGCTGCTGAGCACGCCTCTGTTGCTGTATCAATCGCCAGTATCCTCATCGCTGTCGGTCCGACCCCTGCAGACTATCGATGCACCGCGCCAGTGCGTCACGCCAACTCGGCAGCGTCAATCCAAATACCCGCTCCAGTTTGGAACAATCCAGTGCGGTATAGGCCGGCCTCGGGGCAGGTGTGGGGTACTCTTCAGTGCTGATGGGTTGCACAACCACATCCTGATGTGCCGTCAATCGAAATACTTCCTGAGCCAAACCATACCAGCTGGTGGTGCCGGTATTGGTCACGTGATACAGCCCGAAACAGTCCTCACGTGTGCTGTTCAACACCTCAATAATGCCCCGTGTTACACGGGCTAGATCCTGGGCATAGGTAGGAGAGCCAATCTGGTCTGCCACGACGCGAATCGGCTGACCAGAATTAGCAAGCTTCAGCATCGTTTTCACGAAATTGTGCCCGACTGCTGAATACAACCAAGCCGTGCGAAGTATCACGTGCCGCGGGGTCGCGCTGGCCACCGCAATTTCTCCAGCCAGTTTGGATTGTCCATATACCCCGGTTGGAGCCGTTGCCGCAGTCTCGGTGTAGGGCATCGATGCCGTGCCATCAAAAACATAGTCCGTTGAATAATGTATCAACACGGCGCCGGCTTCCTCACAGGCAAAAGCTAATGATCCCGGTGCGCGGGCATTGATAACATGAGCAAGCTCTGGTTCCGTTTCAGCACGGTCAACGGCCGTATAAGCGGCGGCGTTGATCACGATCGAAGGCTGGTAGGTCTGTACGTGATCCCGAACGCTCTCCGGCGCAGTCAGATCGAGTTCCGGCTGATCGATGAACCGTGTTTCATACCGATCTGATAAGACCTCCGCAAGCGCTGACCCCAGTTGTCCTATCCTGCCGAAGACCAGTATCTTCACTGCGCAAATACACCTCAGACTGCAAGGTCGCCGATTTCGCTAAGCCGCGGGGCCCGGGCATCTTTTTCCGATAGGATGGGCGCAGACACTGGCCAGTCGATTTTGATTTCAGGATCATCCCAGCGAATGCCGGCATCGTCTTCAGCACAATAGGGCGTCGTACACTTATAGATCATCTCCGCAACATCGCTCAATACACAGAAGCCGTGCGCATAGCCCGGCGGAATATATAACTGTTTTTTGTTCTTGGCCGACAAGATGATTCCAAACCACATACCGAAAGTGGGAGAGCGCCGACAGATATCTACAGCCACGTCGAAGACCTCACCGACAATAACTCGAGCCAGCTTTCCCTGCCAGTTGGGGTACTGATAATGAAGACCGCGCAGCACACCCCGGGTTGAACGAGACTGGTTATCCTGAGCGAACACGTGAGGCAGCCCTGCGTCGGCAAAATCATGGCTGTTGAAACTTTCCATGAAAAAACCGCGGTCATCGTCAAACACCGTGGGCTCCACGATGACAACGCCGTCCAGTGGTGTTGGGGTAACAACAATCATCCGGCTTGCTCTGACAGATCAACGGAATTGCATTATACGCAGCGTGAACGATCACCGTAGTGGGACAGATCGGAAAACCCAGGCCCTAACAACGCAGCGACTCAGTTCACGGTCAGGACACAAAATCCTCAAAAAAGGACTTCAGCCGATCTGACCACGAATTTTCTCGCGGGCGATGCCGCTCCCCCCCTTCCAGGGTCAGTCGGTCAAACTCCATCAGCAGATCCTTTTGCTTGCGATTGAGGTTAACTGGCGTTTCGATCTTGATTTTGCAGTAAAGATCTCCCTGCGCTTTGTTGCGTACGTTACGCACCCCTTTGCCACGAAGACGAAAAATCCGCTCTGACTGACTTTCCGATGGGATCTTGAGGTTGGCCCGCCCTTCAAGCGTCGGAATATCAATGTTGCCCCCCAACGTTGCTGTAGCAATACTGATGGGCATCTCGCAGTAAAGGTTATCTCCGTCGCGGGTAAAGATTGGGTGCTCTTTAAGACGCACCTGAACGTAAAGATCGCCCGGTGGTGCACCAGCCGCACCAGCCTCTCCTTCGCCAGACAGACGGATTTGATCACCTTCGTCTACACCCGCCGGTATCTTGACCTGCAACGTTTTGGTTTTCTGAACACGGCCACCCCCACTACAATCACTACAGGGCGAGGTGATCACGGTGCCTTTACCCCGGCACTGGGGACAGGTCTGCTGAATCGAGAAAAATCCCTGCTGCATACGAACCTGCCCCTGACCACCGCAGGTGGAACAGGCACCGGGTGAAGTGCCGGGCTTCGCACCAGATCCGCTGCAGGTCTCACAGCTGACCAGCGTGGGTACACGAATTCGGGTCTCCGTACCTCTTACGGCATCTTCCAGGGAAAGATCCAGAGAATACTGCAGATCACTGCCGCGATTCGAACTTCGTCTGCCCCCGGAGCCCCCGAAGATGTCGCCAAAAATATCACCAAAAATATCACCAAACCCAGCAGCACCGGGACCGCCACCCATGCCCGAGGAACTGTCCACGCCAGCGTGCCCAAACTGATCGTATGCGGATCTTTTCTGCGGGTCGGACAGAACTTCGTAGGCTTCCTTGGCCTCTTTGAACTTCTTCTCCGCCTCCTGGTCACCCGGATTTCGATCCGGATGAAACTTCATAGCGAGTCTTCGATAAGCCTTTTTCAGGTCGGCATCAGGACTGTTTTTGGAGGTGCCCAGAACTTCGTAGTAGTCGCGCTTGTCCATAATTCCGTATGCTTAGACTAGGGTATCTTGCGACGAACGAAAGCCGGTCCTGATGCCGGCTTTCGAACAGTTGTCGTTGTTATAGCCGTTTTCACGGCGCCTGACAAAGTGATCAGTTTTTATCTTTATCCTTCACCTCTTCGAATTCGGCGTCGACGACATCGTCTCCGCCAGGACCTGAGGACCCCTCACCGCCATCGGGACTGTCCGGACCGGCCGTGGGATCTTGAGCACCCTGCTCCTGATACATCTGTTCTGCCAACTTGTGACTGGCTTCCATCAGAGCCGTTGTTTTCTCTTTGATCTGCTCGACGTCATCACCCGCTAGTACCTCTTCAAGTGACTTGATCGCTGATTCGATATTTTCCTTGTCACTTGCTTCGACCTTATCACCGGCTTCAGTAAGTGTCTTGCGAACCGTATGAACCATCGCCTCTGCGTGATTGCGTGCATCTACCTGCTCACGAGCCTGTCGATCTTCTTCGGCATGTGCTTCTGCATCCTGGACCATGCGTTCAACTTCTTCATCAGATAGACCAGAACCTGCCTTGATGACGATTTTATTTTCCTTACCGGTCGCCTTGTCTTTGGCTGAAACGTTGAGAATGCCATTGGCGTCAATATCAAAGGTGACTTCAATCTGTGGCATACCACGAGGTGCCGGTGGGATATTCGTCAGATCGAACCGGCCGAGTGACTTATTGTGCTGGGCTATTTCTCGTTCACCCTGCAGAACATGGACCGTTACTGCTGTTTGGTTGTCATCTGCAGTCGAAAACACCTGGTTTGCCTTGGTGGGTATGGTGGTGTTTTTGTCGATCAGCTTTGTCATCACTCCACCAAGGGTTTCGATTCCCAAGGACAACGGTGTGACATCCAGTAACAGTACATCCTTGACCTCACCGCCCAGTACACCGCCTTGAATAGCGGCACCCACCGCAACGGCCTCGTCGGGATTCACATCCCGCCGGGGTTCACGTCCAAAGAAATCCTTAACGGCTTCCTGAACTTTTGGCATTCGAATCTGACCACCAACAAGAATAATTTCATCGATGTCTGAAGCGCTAAGACCGGCATCCTTTAAAGCAGTTTTACAGGGTTCGATGGTGCGAATGATCAAGTCTTCCACCATCGCCTCAAGCTTCGCCCGACTGAGCTTCATATTCAGGTGCTTGGGTCCACTTTGATCTGCCGTGATATAGGGGAGGTTAACTTCGGTCTGTGTACTTGAGGACAACTCAATCTTGGCTTTCTCGGCTCCCTCTTTGAGGCGCTGCATCGCTAGTGGGTCGCCACGCAGATCCATGCCGTTGTCTTTCTTGAACTCGTCAGCGAGATAATCAATCAATCGGCGATCAAAATCTTCTCCACCGAGAAAGGTATCGCCATTGGTGGCAAGGACCTCAAACTGGTGTTCGCCGTCGACATCTGCAATCTCGATAACGGATATATCAAATGTCCCACCGCCCAGATCGTACACCGCAATCTTACGGTCTCCCTGCTGCTTTTCCATTCCATAAGCCAATGCCGCAGCGGTCGGCTCGTTGATGATTCGCTTGACTTCAAGACCCGCAATTCTGCCGGCATCCTTCGTCGCCTGACGCTGTGAATCATTGAAATAGGCCGGTACTGTAATGACAGCTTCCGTGACTTCACTACCAAGATAATCTTCGGCAGTCTGCTTCATTTTCTGCAGTACGCGAGCAGAAATTTCCGGCGGAGCCAGTCGTTTATTCTCAGCAACCTGCACCCAGGCATCACCGTTATCCGCCTTGACAATCGAATAAGGCATCAAGTCGATATCCCGTTGTACCAGTTGATCGTC
>CEUS01044795.1_pt1 | contig 13410 bp, 14 predicted proteins | sample 427031 | NCBI WGS metagenome assembly CEUS01 (sample SAMEA2622837, study PRJEB7988) | marine metagenome | biome: marine biome (ENVO:00000447); feature: marine epipelagic mixed layer (ENVO:xxxxxxxxx); material: "saline water (ENVO:00002010), including plankton (ENVO:xxxxxxxx)" | depth 140 m | reverse complement strand
AACCAGGATGCGGGACATATTATGCAAGAAGACCGAGTGCAAGAGCGGGATTATGTAGCAGATTATATTGATTACGTGCTTAAAGGAGATTACACGCGGGCGGAAAAGATTGTAGAAAATATGCTACAGAGGATGCGTTGGACGATGGCTGATGTGTATCTTAAGTTGTTTTCTCCGGCTCAAGTGCGGATCGGAGAGATGTGGCATGCAGATGAGATAGGGATTGCGGATGAGCATGCTGCAACGCAAATCACATTAAATCATATGGCTAGATTGCGTCAGGATATCAAACCATCTGTTACACCAAGAGCCCGCGCTCTTGTGACGACAGCAGAAGGTGAAACACACAATGTTGGTCCGCGGATGGTAGCTGATTTGTTGATTGCTGATGGATGGGCTGTCGATTACTTGGGTTCCAATACTCCACGACAGGCGGTGGTATCGTTTTTAGAGAATCGGGTGATTGATTTGGTGCTGATTTCGGCAACGATGAAGAATTCGGACATTGTGTCCCGATTGGCGGAAATGGTTTCCGCAATTCACAACTTGCCGACTCCTCCAAAAATTCTGGTGGGAGGGACTTTGTTTCGTGAGAACCCAGAATTAGCACAAGAAGTAGGAGCGGATGGAACGGCTCTTGATGCCGTTGGTGCAATTCATAGTGCGCGAGTGCTTGTTGCGGAAAAGATGGGAAACGTATCTCTAGACCAGTATCTTCAAGTGCTTGGTCAGAGAATACTTGCGTTGCGACAGGATACTGGCTGGACACAACAACAATTAGCGAACGAGGCTGAACTGGATCGTACATATATTAGTGCAGTAGAAAATGGGAAACAAAACGTTACATTTGGAGCGATTCTTAAAATAGCGAAAGCATTTCATCTTCCTGTTGAGACATTAATCGTTAATGAAGATGAGATAACCCGGATGTAATTTCTACACCGTGGATGCTTTAGGGTGAAATAGGCAATTCGATGATGAAAATGATTGTGTTGTCCGAAGCGTTTTCCGCAACAACTGTACCACCATGCAGTTCAACTAATTGTTTGACGATTGTGAGTCCTAGGCCTGTCCCACCGGTTGAGCGACTGCGCGATGGATCGGTGCGATAGAATCTCTCGAAAATCTGGGCCAAATCTTCTTCAGATATACTAGGGCCGGTGTTTGTGATTTCAATGCGGATGAAATTTGTTTGGGTCACACTGCTGCTGACGGTAATCTTTCCCTCATTGGGTGTATGTGTGAGGGCATTTTCCAAAAGATTAGTGATGATTTGTCTGATACGCGTCTCGTCACCGGAGGTTCTTGGTAAATCAGTTGGTTGCATTAAATCAACTACAATATTGCTTAACTGGGCTCGCGGCAAAATGGCGTCGATTGATTGAGACAGAATCAGCTCAATATCAGTTTCACCTAAAGCAAGCTTAAGCGCGCCCGCTTCCGCTAAGGCAAGTAATCGAAGATCCTCGATTAAACGATTCAAGTGCAGAATTTGTTGATGAATAATGTCAATCGTTGGAGCATCGGGTTCTGTAAGACCATCTTTTATTGCCTCTACGTAACCGCGGACGTTAGAGAGCGGTGTGCGTAATTCGTGAGCGATATCGGCGGCTAAATCTTGTCGTTGCTGTTCCGCCATCTGAAGATTTGTGGCCATGGAATTAAATGTTCGCCCGAGTTCGCCAAGTTCTCCAATTGTTGATGGGGACACTCGTTGTGTTAGATCACCGCTGCCGAGGTTTCGTGAGGCAGTACCTAATCTACGAATCGGTTGCAGAATGCGCTGAGAAATAAGGGAGATCAATAAAATCCCCCCTGATCCTGCTGCAATTCCTGCCCATAAAAGTGATCTGTTTACTGCTGCCAATAGTCGTGAAAAACCTGGGTCGCTGAAAGACGCTTGTTGTGAGGCCTCTTGGAGTCGTGCTGTAGCACGGTCAATTTCGATCTTTTCATCGATAATCAAGAGATTGAGAAGGCGATTACTGTTGGAGGAAATGCGACGGTTAATGCCATATTGTGAATCAGCAAGTATGACTCCATTGCGGTCACGAATTATTACACGTTCTTTGAATAAGGGGTGAGCTTTTTGAAGTGTTTGTTGGATGTCAGACAATTTTTGGCTTTTTAAATACAGACTAGAAACAAATTCTTGCACCCGTTCTTCGCGTGCTAATTGGAATTCCGATTCAAGTCGTTGAACATTTTGTTTAGCTTGGTGACCGACATATATACTTACGCTAAAAAGCGCGATAGCGAGAACTAAAGTGAATGCTGTGATTAGACGAAATTGCAGGCTGAAAAACCATTCACGCATGGCCAAATTTATACCCCACACCGTAAGCTGTCTGTAAGATATTGTCTAAAGTTCCATGTAATTCAAGTTTTCGGCGTAAGTTGGAAACATGAACATCTACTGTTCGATCATAGCCATCAAAATCGTAGCCAAAAACTTCACTTATAATTTGCTCACGTGACAAGACACGTGCAGGATTTTTCAGAAACATAACAAGAAGGCGAAATTCTGTGGGTGTCAATTGGATCGAATCGCCATTGATCTCCACGCTGTGGTCCGAAATATTGATCGTAATATTTTCGTATTTGAGTTCGTCGGGTCCGTTTCGTAAAGCATCGTTTTTTGTTCGACGTAAAACAGCGCGAATTCGGGCAGCCAATTCCTTAGGGCTAAAAGGTTTCGTCACATAATCGTCAGCGCCAATATCTAAACCAGCCAGGCGGTCATTCTCTTCAACTCGTGCAGTTAACATCACGATTGCAACGTCAGACTCAAGCCGAAGAATTCGACAGATTTCAATTCCGTTCATGTTAGGCAACATGACATCGAGTACGATGAGATCGGGATTGATCTGCCGTGCTAAATCGAGGCCACGTGTACCGTCCCCGGTTGCGATTACCTTGTGACCGTCGCGATTCAGATATAGTTCTACAATCTTAGCAGTATGAGGATCATCTTCTACTATTAGTACGGTGCTTGCCAATGCTAAAACCTCATTCTTCTCTTACCACATTGGTCGCCCAAGACGCATCTGCGTAGACTCAATGTGCTTTTTGGGGATTAAAATCTTTTTCTTGCCAGATTTGGAGTTTCTCATCGGCCTGTTCTTGTGTGAGTGTTCCGTTTTCAACAGCGGTGGCGAGTTTTGCAGTGACATCTTCTAGGGTCGGCCTGTGTTTGTGAGGGAAAGGTTTAGCCATCTTTGAGCGCATATTGTTGAAGTGTTTAATTTTTGTGTCGGCCTGTTCTTGTGTGAGTGTTCCGTTTTCAACAGCAGTGGCGAGTTTTGTTTCTGTGTTGGACCGGGCAAGGACAAATCCACTTGTGATGCCTAATGTTAAAAGGGCAAGTAAAGCGGTGGTAAGCCATTTGCGTTTTGTGTTCATCGGTTTCGTTCCTTTTTGTGCTTATGATGGCACTAGAGTAATACAGTATTGTTAAGAAATTTTAAAGAGTTTGTGTGTTTTAGCGCCATCTTTCCGTTATAGATTACAATTAATTTATATTTTCAGTAAGTTCAAAGCTAGGCGGATCGCAGTCAGGAGAACACTTCTTGGTTGATATTGTGGTCAGGCGTGTTGTCGGAGATATTGATATGGAAGCGGCTAAATCGATTCGTATGGAAGTATTTGTCCAAGAGCAACATGTTCCGGAAGAGGAAGAAATGGACGAATATGATGATACTGCGATTCATGCGATCGCAATTTCTCGTGGAATCGTAATAGGAACTGGACGTTTGATTCTTGGTGGTCTTGAAGCCAAAATTGGCCGTATGGCGGTGCTGCAGCCAGAGAGACGCTCCGGGGTCGGAAGTTTACTCATAGAGTGGTTAGAGAATGAAGCTATCAAAAATGGAGCCGTTGTAATTGCCTTGCATGCGCAAACTTATGTCAGCGATTTTTACGAGAAGCATGGATACACAAGCGAAGGACACGTCTTTTTTGAGGCTGGAATTGAGCACTTGCTGATGCGAAAAAAAGTTATCCTCTGATACAACGTCACCGGATGTTTTACGGTAATCTCCGCAGCGCATCCTATCGATTATTTAGGGAATGGGTCTTCTCATGTCTTCTATTTAACGTCCGTGGAAGATGCCCGCACGTTTCTCGACAAAGGAGTAGATCGCTTCGCGCCGGTCCGCTGTTTCTGACATAGATGCGTTTGCTGCACTTTCACGCGCAACTTGCTCCTCAAGAGCTTCATTATCGTAAAGGAGTGTTTTGGTTGCCTTGATTGCAAGTGGTGGGTTGGCTGCAATCGCTTGCCCCCATTGAATGGCTTCATCCATCAGGCCCTCGGCAGGAACGACTGTGTCGACAAGTCCTGATTCAAGTGCCCAATCAGCGTCAAACACTTTGCCAGTATATGCCATCATTGCTGTTTTGCCTGGTCCAATCAATCGTGGAAGCATATAGGAAGCGCCGGTATCCGGAACATAGGATCTTTTGATAAAAATCGAAGCGAAACGTGCTTGCTCAGATGCGATGCGTATGTCGCAAGCGAGAGAAATTGACATCCCCATGCCCGTTGCAACTCCATTTACAGCGGCGATCACTGGTATAGGAAGAGACCGGATTGCCATGAGTGGGCCAGGAAGGGTTGTGTCAACGACGGGTGGTTGTTCGTCTGTTTTTCCACTTTGCCGCAAGGCCATATTTTTGACATCAGCACCGGCACAAAACCCTCGCCCAGCTCCTGTGAGGACGACAGCACGGATGTCTTCGTTGTTGCTAATATCGCGAAGAGCGGCGGGTAACTCTTGTCTTAAGAACGCATCGATCGCATTCAATCTTTCGGGACGATTCATCGTTACGACTGCGAGGTGCTCGAGTTGTTCAACTAATACTGTTTTATAGGCCATTGATGCCCCCTTTTTCTCAACTTAGACCCTTTGGAAATCAGGCTAGCATGTTCCCAATAAACTGTAAATCTGCGGAGTGCTCACCATCCGATCGCGATTCCATCAGACCTTGGCTCTGTTCCTGCCGTCAACGTTCCAGTCTCTGGGTTTCTTGCAATAATTTGGCCCTTACCGAAAAGTGTGCGTTGCTCTCCACTGATTAGGGTGAGATCGTGGCCACGTTTTGCTAGTTGAGCCTGTACTTCATTGGATATGCCTTCTTCAATGGCTGTTGCTTGACTAGGATTTATTCTGTAGCGGAGCGCATTCAGAGCTTGTTGTGGCTCCATGTCGAAGTCGAACATGTTTGTGAGAACTTGGATTTGGGCTTGGGCTTGCTGGAGAGCACCCATAACACCGAAACTCATGATGAGATTGTCATTTTGTGTGACCATGCTAGGAATGATTGTGTGAAAAGTGCGTTTCCCTGGTGCAAGGGCGTTTGGATGATTTGGATCCAGTGAAAACAGTGCCCCTCGGCAATGAAGGAGGATGCCAGTTTCAGGGACGACTAGACCCGTGCCAAAATTCCGATAAATGCTGTTCATAAGTGAGCATGCATTTCCATCTTTGTCGATGACGGTTAGATAAACGGTGTTTCCCGTAGGGGGGATTTTGCCTGGAAGTATCGTTTGGAGAGCGCGATCAGGGTTGATTTCTCGAGCTCTTTTTTGGGCATAATTCTTCGAAAGAAGAACTGGAACTGGTACGTGTTCGCTTTCGGGATCCGTTATATATCTAAACCCATCAGCAAGAGCCAACCGTGTTGTTTCCATCAAATGATGGTATCGATCAGTCGACTGGGCCCCCATGTCAGAAATCTGAAAACCTTCCAACATGTTTAATCCTAAGAGTACGTTCAGACCTTGCCCATTTGGTGGACATTCCCATATATCCATGCCACGGTAATTGGTTGAAATTGGTTCCACCCATTCTGAAGAATGTTCAGCCAAATCCTTTTGGGAAATCCAACCGCCTTGTTGTTCAACGAATTGAGAGATTCTTTCGGCAATTCTACCCGTATAAAATCCGCGTGCGCCACCATCGACAATTGCGCGCAAGGTCTTTCCCAATTCAGGGAGTTGCATAATTTCGCTGGTCTCTGGTGCCCTTCCATTTATCAACATTTCTTGGCCTGACGGTAGTTTGGAAAGTTTAGGAACACTGCTGACCCAAGCATTGCTGATGATCTCCGAGACGGGGAATCCATTCTCTGCATATTCAATTGCAGGTTTTAAAATGTCTTGGAAGCCCATGGTCCCACATTTATTAAGTAGGTTTTCCCATCCATCAACTGTCCCAGGTACAGTTACAGAATATGGGCTGTCTTCAGGGATCGTGTTCAGGCCTTGTCGGACTAACTCTTCTAGTGATGCGTGTTCTCCGGCGCGACCACTACCATTAAGTGCATGCACCCGTTTTTCTTTTGCGTTCCACACGAGTGCAAAAAGATCGCCTCCTACACCTGTTGACATTGGTTCTACAACAGCGAGAGTTGCAGCAGTGGCAACTGCTGCATCAACTGCATTTCCACCCGCCATTAAGATCTGTATCCCAGTCATGGCTGCCAAAGGTTGACTAGTAGCGACCATACCGTTGCGTGCATGAATTGCTGATCTTCTTGAGTCAAACCACATCGCATATCTCCTAATTTTTTGTTAAAAAATGTTTTGCAATTGATTCTTTATGCACCATACCATTTCTGTGACTTCGTGTAGGAAGTGGGAATCATAAGAAAGTATCTAATGTGCAAAGATCACATACAGATGCTTTTTCTCTACGAGGGATAAATCTGAAAATACATTTCATAAGATATGGCGTGTGTGGTTTTTGTCTCTACTTACAAGGATGGATCTGGTATGTGGCGCGCTTGGCGGGACTTGAACCCACAACCTCAGCCTTCGCAGGGCTACGCTCTATCCGATTGAGCTACAAGCGCGTGAAAACATAATTCATGGTGCCCAAGGGGAGATTTGAACTCCCACGCCCATACGGGCACTACGCTCTGAACGTAGCGCGTCTGCCATTCCGCCACTTGGGCACTGACTTATTCGCCACATGTGGGCGATAGAAGACTCGAACTTCTGACCTCCTGCGTGTGAAGCAGGCGCTCTAACCGACTGAGCTAACCGCCCTGAATGGCAACGGTAGGGTTCGAACCTACGACCTAGCGCTTATGAAGCGCCCGCTCTGCCGCTGAGCTACGTTGCCAAATACGGTCAAAAGTCTAGCATCGGCCCCTATGTGTGTCAACGAAGCTTAACTTGGGATTGTTGACCTTTATACTTTCCATTTTTGGATTGACGTATCGTTTTTCCGTATCTATTATGAGGGTGTGAATTGATCACTATGTAAAGTGGTTACATTCTCATGTTTGGAGCGGGCTTTGATGTGTCTATATTATTAGGGTGAGTAGAGGACTCGAGTAACGGCCTTTGTATGGCAAGACAAGGGGGGGGAATGGCTAGCCAGCAAGCAATTCTTAATCCAGCAACGATGATCGAGGAATTCAAAAAAAATGGTGTCTCGCATGTAGTTGCGCTACCAGATAGTGAAACCAACTTCTTATATGAATTGATGGATGCTGAATCAAGTTTGGATGTGGTCCCGGTAGCACGAGAGGGCGAGACGATGGCTGTAGCTGCTGGTTTGATTGTAGGTGGAAAACGGCCTGTGTGTTTAATTCAAAATACAGGGATGTTTGAGTCTGGTGACTCCATTCGTGGTATCGCTGTAGATTTAGGCTTACCTATTGTCATGATTGTGGGCTATCGAGGATGGACGCGTCATGGGGTAACGCCAGATTCTGCTGCACGTTTCACGGAGCCATATATGGATGCATGGGGCCTGAAATATTATTTGGTTGAACGTGATGAAGATGCGGATCGTATCTCAATTGCATTTGAAGAAGCATATGAGAATAACACTCCGATTGTTGTACTCATTGGAGATGAATATCACGGTTTTAATCGCTGATATTTTCCGAGTTATTCCGGTGTTTTTGATAAAGAAAGGTCACGAAAATGATTGAACAACGCGAGATGATGAAAGTTGTAGAAAAGCTGCGAGGCGATGCGATTGTGCTTCCGACTATGACTGGAAATGGTGCTTGGCTTGATGTGACACAAAATCAAGATCGTGATGTCTCGATTGGTGGTGCAATGGGGAAAGCCTCGACATTCGCCTTAGGACTGGCGATGGCGCAACCAGACACCAATATAATTGTTTTTGATGGAGATGGCAGCCTGGAGATGAACTTGGGAACTCTCGCAACAATTGCTGGTAAAAAACCGAAAAATCTGTATCACTTTGTTTTGGAAAATGGCGTTTATGGTACGACAGGTGGTCAACCTATACCGTCGGCTGGCGAGTTGTCGTTTGCCGGGATTGCACGCGAAGCCGGTTACAAAGCAGCATATGAATTTGATGACTTGGAAGAATTCACTTTACAGGCAGATTCTATACTGAATGAAGAAGGTCCTGTCTTTGTTTGTATTAAAATTGTTCCAGAAGTGCAGAATGAGCCGATCGGTAGGCGGAAGCGTCATCCCAAAGCACGCCCCACTAAGGATGCATTAGTAGCCTTACGCAAGGAGATCGGTACCTCTTAAATATGATCCCTTCGCTTGATGCGTTGAAAGCTATTGATGAATTCCGGCGAGACGCTCTTGTGGTCGCCACGATGACTGGTCTCGAAGAGTGGCAGAACATATCTGGAAATCCAGGTCGGGATGTCCCTCTAGATGACATGATGGGTAAAGCATCATCATTCGCACTGGGCTTAGCATTGGCTCAACCTGACCACAAAGTTGCTGTGATCGATGGTGATGGGAGTCTTCTTAGTAATCTTGGTTCTCTTGTGACTATCGCAAATAGCGCACCACCGAATTTAATTCATTTTGTTTTACAAGACAATATGTATTTCAGTACGGGGTCTGCACCTATACCCGGTGCGGATAAATTGTCTTTCAAAGGTTTAGCGTTGTCAGCGGGTTATTCCATGAGTTACGAATTTGATGACTTTGAAGAATTCATAACCAACCTTGAAGACATCTTTCAACAAGAAGGACCAATTTTTGTGTGTTTGAAAATTCAACGTAATGGCATACCTCAATCACCCCATCGAACCTTTGAAGAAGCACGTGAGCAGTTAAAAGAGCTGTTTAAAATAACGTAGGGCGTGTCCCGCGTCGGTCCTGTCAGACCATTTGGCGATTCGCACTAGGTGGTCCTGATTTTTCGCGGTTATCAGCTTTTCCCGTAGTGATATGAGTGTTGTAAAATTAGTCTAAGTATATTGGCTCTATTTTCAGGTAGTAAATAACGGGAGGCATCTCATTGCGTGCGAGAAGTCGTGGTTTGATCCCTAGTTGGGTATTGAATCCAAAATTTGTGCAAATCATGACTGTTTTTGTCGTTTTAGTTATTGTCATTCCTTTGTTTCTACTGCGTGATTATTTGGCGTCCTTGAGCCAACTGGGCTACTTCGGTGTTTTCATCGCAAGTTTTGCGGGTAGTGCGTCTGTTGTGCTACCCACTCCAAGCCTCGCTATTGTTCTCGCCGGCGGATGGCTGTGGAATCCTTTCATCGTTGGAATTGTCGGTGGGATTGGTATGACTCTTGGAGAGATAACAGGTTACGCATTGGGTTACTCCGGTAAGGGTTTGCTGGAAAAATATCCACAACTCGCAATATTTGACAAATGGATGCTTCGATATGGAGGTCCCATTATATTTGTGATGGCGGTAATCCCTAGTCCATTTTTTGATTTTGTCGGGTTTCTCGCAGGAAGCCATGGTTACCCATTATCCCGTTTTTTTCTGTGGTCACTGCCTGGGAAAACTATTAAAGGACTAGCATTCGCATATTTAGGGTCAAGTGCAATATCACCCATGTTGAACTTTTTCGGTGTTGCTTAGATAGAGATGTGCCTGTAGCATAGCGATGATCTTGTGAATCTTGTATCAGGACATTTGGGGCTGTTGATGGATCGTGGGTTTTCGTTTAGGATGCCGACTTGTTGAGTGAATCAAAAATCTGTGATACGAGAGTCTTAATTGGAGAGTTGAATGCCTACTTATGAATATGCATGTACGGAATGCAATCATCATTTTGATTTGCGCCAAGGATTTGATGCGGAAACAATTTCTGAATGTCCAGAATGTGCATCAGAGGCGCGACGTGTCTTAACGATGCCAGCGATTGTATATAACGCTCCAGGGTTTTATACCTCTGATGCTCGTCGGAATGGGCCTGGGAATTATTGGTATAACCGTGAGCGTAAAGAACAAGAAGGGTCAAGTGATTCGTCCTCTCATGACGATCATGATGGGGATGGGGGAGATCATGGTTCTGAAACAGCATCTCCAGAAACAATTGCCGGCCCTGTCGACCAGTCTGAATCCGAAGAATAAAACGTGCGAGTTTTGCTTCAGCGAGTGTTAGCTGCTTCTGTTGAAGTTGAAGAAAAGATCGTTGGTGAAATAGGGCCTGGGTTGGTTTTATTCGTTGCTTCCGCGCCACACGATCAATCCGATGATTTTGAATATCTTGTTACCAAAATTGTGAATTTGCGGATCTTTTCAGATAGCGCCGGTAGATTTGATCAATCTGTTCTTGACGTTACTGGCGAAATTCTTTTAATAAGTCAATTTACTTTGTATGCAGATACTCGTAAGGGAAGACGTCCTAGTTTTATGGGCGCTGCGCCTCCAGAAGTGGCAGAACCAAATCTTCAAATGTTTGCGACCATGCTTCGAGATACTGGCATTGTGGTGCAAACTGGACGTTTTGGAGCGCAGATGCTTGTTCGGGTTGAAAATGATGGCCCAGTGACGATTTCTTTTGATAGTGGTGATCGACACACTTCGGGGCGTGGTTCGTCGTAACGTTTTGAATCACGTTGTCTGAGGATATTTCCTTTTCAAAAAAAGAGGGGCATTATTCGCCCCTCTTTTTGGTTTCTATCTGATCCAACATTGGATCCTATTGGTGTACTGCGGCCTAGTAGCCACCCATGCCACCCATGCCACCCATGTCTGGTGGTGGTGGTGGTGCTGCCCCGGCAGGTGCCGGTATATCAGTGACTAAGGATTCTGTTGTTAGAATCATTGCCGCAATTGATGAGGAGTTTTCTACCTCTGCGCGAATAACCTTAGCTGGATCGATGATACCATTTGCTACCATATCCACGTATGCATCATTCAACGCGTCATATCCTTCTCCATCGTCCTTGTGCAAGACACTATCTACTACAACGGAACCCTCTTTCCCTGCGTTAGTTGCGATCATTCGTAGGGGTTCTTCTAAAGCTCGGCGCAAGATTTGGACGCCAATACCTTCATCACCCTCTAGATTGACAGAGTCCAATGCACTAATAGATCGTAGAAGTGCAACTCCTCCGCCAGGGACTATTCCCTCTTCCACTGCTGCTCGCGTCGCTGCTAGTGCATCCTCAACGCGATGCTTCTTTTCTTTCAGTTCAACTTCGGTTGCTGCTCCGACGCGAACGACGGCGACGCCACCAGCCATCTTACCGATACGCTCTTGCAACTTCTCTCGATCATAGTCGGAAGTGCTTTCACCGACCTGAGCTTTTAGTTGGTCGATTCGGTCTTTAATATCCTGATCCGACCCGTGTCCTTCGACAATGGTTGTTTCGTCCTTTGTCGCGACAACGCGGCGGGCTCGCCCCAGATCTTCAACAGTTGCTGTATCCAGTTTCTTGCCGATTTCTTCGCTGATCACAGTCCCACCAGTAAGCAAGGCGATATCTTCGAGCATTGCTTTCCGACGATCACCAAATCCGGGTGCTTTCACAGCGATACAGTTCATGGTTCCACGCAATTTGTTGACGACTAATGTAGCAAGTGCTTCGCCTTCAACGTCTTCTGCGATCAACACGATATTTTTACTGACAGCAAGTGCTTTTTCTAGTAACGGTAGGACTTCTCCAATGGCTGTTACTTTTTGATCGGTGATGATGATCAGAGGCTCATCAAGAGCGGATTCCATGCGTTCTGAGTTCGATATGAAGTAGGGCGAAACGTAACCACGGTCAAATTGCATACCCTCTACAAGATCGACTTCAAATTCGAGTCCACGAGACTCTTCTACGGTGATCACACCGTCTTTACCAACCTTTTCCATTACTTCGGCGATCAGTTTGCCGACATTTGGGTCTGCGGCTGAAATTGCTGCGACCTGAGCAATTTGTTCTGTCCCTTCAACGGGAGTCGCCATTCCGCGGATTGTCTCAACGATTGCTCGTGATGATGCTTCCATACCTCGTTTGAGTAGCATGGGGTTTACACCAGCTACGATGTGCTTTACGCCTTCATGCACCATCTTCTGTGCTAAAACACTGGCTGTTGTTGTTCCATCACCAGCGATATCATTGGTTTTCGATGCCGCTTCTTTTATGAGCTGCGCACCCATATTTTCAAATGGATCTTCTAGATCAATTTCTTTTGCGATCGTCACTCCATCGTTTGTAATCGTTGGTGGTCCAAATTTCTTGTCCAAAACGACATTGCGGCCTTTCGGGCCGATCGTGATTTTCACAGCGTCGGCGACTGCATCAACACCCTTAATGAGCGCACGCCGGCTGTCTTCACCAAAGCTAAGCTGCTTTGCCATGTATCCCTCCTCTTTTATTTTCCGTGTTTACGTACTTCTTTTCATCTTTTTAGGATGATTTGTTTAGTGTTATTTGGCCAACGGTGCCAGGACCACAATCGTTAATCCTCTACGATTGCGAGAACGTCCTCTTCTCTAATGACCATTAATTCCGCGTCGTCGTCCCCATCCACTTCGGTTCCTGCATACTTAGCGTAAAGAATCTTTTGGCCAACTGCGACTTCCATCGGCTGACGTGTCCCGTCCTCATTCAGTTTCCCGGGACCTACAGCTAAGATTTCCGCCTTTTGTGGCTTTTCTTTTGCGCTATCAGGTATGATTAACCCTCCTTTTGTCACCTCGTCTGCCTCCCCAACCGCTTGAATAAGAATGCGGTTACCGAGGGGTTTATATGTGCTCACTGTTTCAAACCCTCCTCAACATTGATTAATTCCAATTAGCACTCACGCCTATAGTCTGCTAACAGACATTTATCATAGCGAAGTGATTAGGTATATGCAAGAGATTCAGGCTATACTGTCCGAATTGTTATGAAAACTGGGGTGTAATTCTGTGCATATCGTTTATAAATATTTGTTCCAAATGGGAAAATTCCAGGGAAATAAAAAAAGGGAGCTGAAACAATGACATATGAAACTATTTTGTATGAGGAAAGAGATCATATCCTTGATTTGACATTTAATCGACCAGAAAAGTTAAATGCCATGAACGATACGTTGTTAGAAGAGTTCGCGGATGCAGTAGATGCTTTTGAAGCTAACGATAATTTGTGGGTTGCAATAATCTCAGGAGCGGGTCGGAGTTTTTGTGCGGGTCGCGATGTTCAAGACTATCGTGAACGGCTTGACACTGAAG
>CEUS01059374.1_pt1 | contig 13418 bp, 12 predicted proteins | sample 427031 | NCBI WGS metagenome assembly CEUS01 (sample SAMEA2622837, study PRJEB7988) | marine metagenome | biome: marine biome (ENVO:00000447); feature: marine epipelagic mixed layer (ENVO:xxxxxxxxx); material: "saline water (ENVO:00002010), including plankton (ENVO:xxxxxxxx)" | depth 140 m | reverse complement strand
GCCGCTTGTCGAAAAGAACGCTCCGACTCGAGAAACCAGAACCCGTAGAGCTGACCGAGACCTTGCTCCACAAATTTCTTGGCCATTTCATTGCTTGATGTAACGGGAAACCGGACATGCCCCGTACCGGCCATCAAATATGCTTTTTGCCGTGGCCCGGCGTTAAGAAATTCCCCGTGGTAAGAATGTCCAGCCGGCACTTCTGTCTTCGCTTCTTTCTTACCCTCTTCCTGCTTCTTGTCTGAGCCGTCCTGGGACCACAACAACTGCCCGGAAAGCAAAACGCAAATTCCAGTACAAACCAGATGACGGGTCGTAATCATGATTATCTTCCAACAATTGGAGGCCCTGACAAAATCTACTCACCACTCAGATTAAATCCTCACGCCCGAGTTGACAACCTTTCCCGGGCAGACGGCCGCTGGGCGTACCTGCCCTTGACCGTTATATTTCGATTTCCCCCCTCGAATGGGGTTCACGGTGGTAGCAAGGAGCTGTGCAGCAGCATGCCCAAGAAGAATATCTCAGAAACAGATGTTGATGGTAAACGCGTGCTGATGCGGGTGGACTTCAACGTCCCCCTAGATGAGCAACAGCAAATCACCGACGACCGCCGTATCCGCTTGGCGCTGCCCTCGATTCAGTCGGTACTGGATCGAGGAGGCAAACTGATCCTGATCAGTCATCTGGGCCGGCCGCAGGGTAACGCAGATGATCAGCGTTTTAGCCTGCGTCCCACGGCGGTAAGGCTGGCAGAACTACTGGACAGCCCCGTTGTCTTTGCTACCGACACGGTAGGAAAAGACGCCCAGGCTCAAGTCGACTCGTTGCAACCCGGTCACTGTGTCGTCCTTGAGAACCTGCGTTTCTGCGCCGGCGAAAAGCAAGGAGATGCTGAATTTGCACAACAGCTTGCCAACTTCGCCGACATTTACTGCAACGACGCCTTTGGCACCTGCCATCGGTCCGATGCATCAATGGTGGCAGTGCCTCAAGCGATGGCCAACCGTCCTAGAGTTGTCGGCGCCCTGGTTGCCCAGGAGATCCGCTATCTGACCGAGACCATCGCCAATCCGAACCGCCCCTTCGTCGCCATCTTAGGCGGTGCCAAAGTCTCGGATAAGATCGGCGTGATACGTAATTTGCTGAACCTCTGCGACCGCGTCTTGATCGGGGGAGCAATGGCTTATACCTTTGCCCTCGCTGTCGGCGGCAAAGTTGGCAAGAGTCTGGTCGAACCCGAAAAGGTCGATCTTGCAGAAGCGCTTATTCGCCAAGGCGGTGACAAACTAATGCTTCCCTGTGACACACACTGTGGCAGTGCATTTCAACCCGATTGCGACAAGCAAATCGTGGAAGCCGGTAAGATTCCAGATGAGTACGAAGGGCTCGACATCGGTCCTGAAACCGCGCGTCGATTTGCCCAGGAAGTCCAGACCGCAGCCACCGTTGTCTGGAATGGCCCAATGGGCGTCTTCGAAATGCCGCCATTTGATGCCGGCACACGAGCCGTAGCCGACGCAATCGCCGAATCAAAAGCAGTGAGTATTATCGGTGGTGGAGATAGCGCCGCCGCGATTACCCAACTTGGCTTCGCAGACCGCGTCGATCACATCAGTACAGGTGGTGGCGCAAGCCTGGCAATGCTGGAAGGGCAAGTCTTCCCCGCAATGGAACTACTCGACGAGCAGTAGATTTCTGGGATTGACCCCACGGGGCGGACCGGCTAGTGTCCCCCCGCCATGTCTTTTTTTCGCAGGGCGTTCGCCCCTCTCATCGTCGGCGTGATGCTGTTTGCCAGCCTGCTTTCGGCAATGGATCCTCGCGCTTCTACAAAACCAACACTGCTGGTGTTGCGCAACGGCCAGATATTGCGCGGTAGTGTGACGCAAGTTGGCGACTATTACCTGGTAATCATCGGTCCTTCTAGCCAAGTACGCGTACCCGCTGACCAGGTCAACTACGCCTGCAACAGCCTGGACCAGGTCTACCGCTTCAAGGTTGCCAACACACGGCTCGCTACCGCGCGTGAGCACCTGAAACTAGCCGAATGGTGTTTACACTATCAACTTCGTCAGCGTGCTGCCGACCACCTGCTGACGGCGATTGCCATCAATCCCAACGAACCCGCGATCTCGCGCATCCAGCGTTTCTGGAACGCTTCCATCCAAGTACCATCCAGACCCAGGCCAACGGTCACCACGGCGCCGACGACGAGCAGCCATAAGGAAGTGGAAGCAGCTCTGAAAACCTTGCCACCGAAGAGTGTGGAACGTTTCACTCATAAAGTGCAACCCTTGTTGTTGAACTACTGCAGTAACAGTAACTGCCATGGGCCTAACTCAGAGTCAAGTTTTCGGCTGGTGCGTCCGCTGTTCGCAAAACGAATGACGCGCCGCTTTACCCAGCGAAACTTGCATACGATCCTGCAATACATTGACCGCGGCAACCCTCAACAAAGTCAGCTACTGACCATCCCGAAACAGCCACACGGCAATCTAAGTACACCCGTTTTTGGCGATCGCCAGGAGGTGCAGTACCAGAACCTGGAGCAATGGGTCACGAAGCTCAGCCCCAGGAACACTGCGGCCACACCACCACCCCATGTCGCACCTCCGCCCCACGCAGTATTGACCAAACCCGCCGACTTCCAGGCAGACAGACTCACAGAGAAAGAGGTCAAAAAGCCTAAATCGAACGACGAAGCCTCACTTCTGGATGAACTCGTCGATACGCTTACCAAGGAAGACGGCGGCGAGAGCCCCGCGCAACCACAGCGTCGTCGACAATTCGTGCCGCGAGATCCATTTGATCCGCAAATTTTTAACCGACGGTATTTCGCCGAAGAGGCTCCCTGAAAACAGGGCACGAGGTTCCGTCGATTCATAGCTGACACCGTCGATGCCTACCGCAGATCAACGCGATCTTTTTTTCCCACCAAATTCCGGAATCAGCTGCTGACATGCTGCGCCTGCCAGCCAGCTCCAACGAACACAACGGCACAGACAACCGGTAACGCCAGAACCGCAGCCGCAGACGGCCACAGTGGTACGCAGCACTTTTGACAATGAACCCAGACTGTCAGCATGCACCCTGCCGAATTGCCCGTTGCCAGCCTGCTTCCGGACTGTTCGTTCACGCGAACAAAAGGACGTGGCCCTGGTGGCCAACACCGTAACAAAGTGGAAACCGCCGTCGTTGTAACCCACCTGGCAACCGGAATTCGGGGGGCCGCCAGCGAACGCCGTAGCCAGCATCAAAATCGCCAGTCGGCCATTTTTCGGCTCCGCCTGCAATTAGCGCTTGAAGTCCGCACTAAACGCGACCCTGGCCAGGTTCCGTCGCAACTGTGGCAAGATCGGGCGCAAGGCACGCGACTACCGCTCAGCGGTACGCACAATGATTTCCCTGCGATCTTGTCAGAACTACTGGACGTATTGCACAACCACCAGCTGGATTTCAAGCTGGCGGCCACGCAGCTTGGATCAACGCCATCCCAGTTGGTGCGGATCTTGAAGCGCCAGCCCGCCGCCTGGCAGTGGACAACTACGGCCCGTGCAGATCATGGCCTGCCGGCTCTCCGTTAAAGCGCGCCACATGCGAAAATCGCCGCGTGCACTCGAATGCGCTACCCTTACTCTGCTGAAAATGCGTGTACCGTGGTCTGCCGATAGGTTTCACCTGGCTTCAGGATTGTAGTTGGAAAGCCAGGTTGGTTCGGCGCATCGGGATGGTGCTGAGTCTCCAGACAAAAACCGTGGTATTGCTGGTAACCACCCTCGTCGTCGCCACCTTTAAGGAAATTGCCGCTGTAGAACTGAATCGCGGGCTGTGTCGTTCGGATTTCCATCACCCGTCCAGTTCCGGGATCCTTAACACGTGCAGCCATTTTTAGCCCAGCGGCCGTTTCGCGCAACACGTAACAATGATCGTACCCCACCGGATCCGATTCGATCTTGTCGAGATCATCACCTATCTTTTTGGCTGCTGAAAAATCCAGCGGCGTGCCTTTCACGTCACGCAACTCGCCAGTGGGAATCAAGGTCGCATCCACTGCCAGAAATTGATCGGCGGCAATCGTCAACTCGTGACTACGGATATCACCAGATCCAGCACCAGCCAAATTCCAATAATTGTGGTTGGTCAGGTTTACTGGTGTCGCCTGGTCGGTCGTCGCAGAAAAATCGACGACCATCTCATCCTTGTTTGTCAGGGAATAGACCACCTTAACATCCAGGTTACCGGGATACCCCTCTTCGCCATCCGGACTCCGGTAGGAAAACTCGACTCCTACTGCGTCCCCGGTCTGCAGCTCTGTCGCGGTCCACACCACCTTATCAAATCCCACGTTACCACCATGTAAGTGATTCGGATCGTTGTTCGTCGCCAGTGTGTATTCCTTACCATCCAGACTAAACTTGCCTTTCGCGATGCGATTGCAGAACCGTCCCACGGTTGCACCAAAATAAGGATGCCGTGGCAAATAACCGGCCAGGTCATCAAACCCGAGTGTAATGTTCGCCAATTTTCCATCGCGGTCCGGTGTTTCCAGAGAAACCACGATCGCTCCGTAATTAGTGAGTTTCATCACCAGCCCGTTTGCATTGGTGCACGTATAAATTTCCACTTCAACTCCTTCAGTCGTCTTGCCAAACGGTTCTTTGGTAATCCCTGCGGTCGAGGTTTCACTCTGTCCGGTTTCCTTCTCTCCTGCGGATGGTGAGACGGATTCCACCGATGCTGACTCTGGCCCCGCAGCAGCGGTTTCCGAACGCTCTACGCCACTCTCCGTTTCCGTATTACAACCGGAAAAGAATACGGTTCCCACAACCAAAAGGGCCAGGGACAACTGAATCGTTCGTGACATGAGCAACTCCGCACACAATGGGGGTGAAAAAGTAACGCGAACCTGCAGCTTCGCGTCTGTTGCGACAAGAAGCCGGTTCACGAATGCCGCCATTATGGAATCGGCGGGACCGAGCGTCCAGCACCGCATAGCGACGTGGACTGCTGTGGGACAAGCTACCCACTTTGCCAAAGGACCGACTCGGTGGCTGCCATCGAAAGCAGCTTGACAAAGCCGTGGCGCCTACCGAGATGAGCTTGTCCGCCGTCTGCTACATTTTTTGCGTTCTACAAGAGGCTTTCCAGCAGTCGTCGCATTTTGCGCATTTCCGCCATGTGGTCGATATCTTCCATGTTGGATATGTGCACACATAAAGCACGGCGGTAATCCACCATACGGAGTTGGCTGATCAGGCGACCGTAGTCAACCTCACCTTGTCCGACACGAACCTGAAACGCGTCTGGACTCGCATCGCGCAGATGGACGTGATACACGTACTTCATGAGGGCATCGATGCTCTTGCCGCGATAGGGGCCACAAATGTAGGGGCTAGGATCCAAAGTCAAACCCAGACCTTCCACGTTGTCGCAAAGCACAGAGACCGTATCCGGGTCTTCAGAGAAACGGCCAATCTGGCTCTTCATGCTGACAATGACCCCTTCCATTTCAGCAATCTTCACCAACTTCCGCAGTCGCTCCACTTCCTCATTAAACGGCGTCACCGTGGGACCCGAAGGCACCGTAACGTGGACCACTTTGGTCGCTTTGGCCAATCGACAAATGCCTTGAAACTGTTGGTAGTGCTGATCGCCATCGGCTTCGATCTCAACGTTATAGGAAATAACGTTCAATCGCTGCGTCTTGCGGCAGATGTCAACCGCCTGTTCCAGATTGGAGACCACGTCAGATGGCCTTAACTGGGTACTTGATTCACGAAGTACCAGTTCGATCGTGGTGAACTCCAAGTCAACTAATTTTCCCAGGGCCTCGGACAAAGGCAAACTATCAAAGCAATCAAGCGAAGCCGTAACTAACAATCGATTTCTCCTTGCTGCGAGCCAAAGGCGCGATCGGAATGACCATCACGCACAACAAGCACCAATTTCCAGAAACCAGGCACTGCTTTCCAGGAACCAGACACTGCGGCGCGTAGCTTACTGGCAGTGCTCTGTTCTTGGCAACACCAGAGCACCGCCTGGCGAAATCGTGTGCGGGCAAGCTGCCCAACCTCTCGAGAAACTCTCACGCCAAAGCCATTTCCCCGGAATCGTGCATTCCCCCTCATCCCTACAGCACCCCCTGATTCGTAGAGAGTGAGTAGAATAGACCCAAAATCCCTTCAACAGCTCAGCTTGCCCTACAGGAGACGGTTGTGAACACACCAACAACGACACCACCAACCATCATCGTGCGGACTTCAGGAGGTTTTTTCAGTCGCCTGGCAGGAGCCATTTGCTGGTTACTGCTCTTTGGTTTTATTTACAGTATCTGGACAGGAAATTCAGAGATGGTCTCCTGGTCTGGCAACATGGGTGGATTGACAGAAACCCACCAGTCAGGAAACACGAAGGCGAATTCCAAGGTCGCGATATTGACCATTTCCGGGATCATTGGAGACGGCCATGGCTACGTCAAACAACAGATTGATCAAATCCGGCGGGACTCGCAGGTTAAAGCCATTGTGCTCCGCGTCAATTCACCAGGTGGCACAGTCTATGGATCCGACTTCATCTTGCACCACCTGAAAAAGCTACGAGAAGAGCGAGACCTGCCACTGGTCGTCAGCATGGGTGGAATGGCCACGAGCGGTGGCTATTACGTATCCATGGCAATCGGCGACCAGAAAGACGTGCTGTTCGCCGAGCCAACAACAACAACCGGCTCAATCGGAGTCATTCTTCCACACTACGATTTCAGCCAGCTATTGAAGCGGTACGATGTCCAGAATGACGCCATCGTCAGCCATCCACGCAAACAGATGCTGAGCATGACACGGTCTCTGTCCGATGAGCACCGTAGCATACTACAGGCCCAGGTAGACGAACTGTTCTCGCGTTTCAAATTTGTCGTGCGTGGCGGGCGTCCTGCGCTACGCGACGATCCAGAACAACTCAATCGTATCGCCACCGGCGAAGTCTTCACGGCCAATCAAGCGCTCGACCATGGGCTCATCGACAAGATTGGATTTCTCGAGGATGCTATCGAGCGCGCCAGTCAACTCGCAAACCTCAAATCAAACCAGTTCCAGGTCGTCCAGTATCAACGCCCGGGGTCCCTGTTCAACCTGATCGGCATGGCGCGTACAGAGCCTGCTTCAGCCACTCTACAAACACTGCTCGATCCGCTGACACCCCGCGCATACTTCCTGTTTACCAATTTGCCGCCCCTCGTCAGCGCTTATCAGCCCTTCAACTAGTAGCATGTGATCTCAGGCATCTCGATACGAGCCAAACGCAACCAACTTGCGTGCAAGAGGCGCCCTGCATCAAGGTCGTTGCCCTCGCCTTCCCTCAAGCTGGGGTCTGCGACCGCGTTCCCCAGCAGGGCTGGGCCCTCGGCCCCTGCGCCCTGCCGGTCGGTTGAAGTAGCGGTTGGTCAATTGATCACGAAAACGCCGGCCTCGAAAACGATCCAGGCGTTCCCGCTCACGTGGACTCAATTCCTCGTCATAGAACCGCTCCAGCACATCCGGTTTCAACGTCCGTCGTTCCACTGGAAATCCGGTCCTCGATCCCCACGCTCGATACCATTGCTCAATTAAACGGAGTTGTTGACGCGAGCTGCCCGCGTCACGTAGGGTACGCCCCGCTCGAGCAGAAAGAGCGGCCGCCAGCTGGGTCAGTTCCTGTCGTGTGGGCAGCAGTTCTGGATGCCGTCTGGCCACACCGAAACGCGGCTGCAAATAAAACCGAAACAACCATTCAAGTTGGCGACGTTCGTCCGGCAATGATTCCACATGCTGCCTGGCCGTCTCGGGCATCAAGGCGAGCATTCGCGCGCGTCGTGTGCGAATCAATCCCCGTGACCACTTACGTACCATTTGGACATCAGCAGGACTGATATTCACCGCCCGCAAACGATCAAATCTTCGTGCTTCAATAAGTCGGCGCAGCCTGGTGACGCGTTGCTCTGGTCCTTCGTCCAAAAGTTCAAATCGCTGGGCCGCAGGTACAGTCGACAACCAATCACTGTACCGTATCATTACTTCCACCAACGCATCACTTCCAGGTTCCTGCAACAGCATTTCAGCAAAATCACGTAATTGTTGACGTTGAGGCTCCGTCAGGCTGCGGAACCGTCGTTGCAGACTCGCCAACTCCAGCTTCTCCGCCGCAGTCGTAGAGTCAAGCCACAACCGCCGTTGCTGGAGAGTCTTGGATGCCAGCTCCCCGAGGGTCGCAGTCTCCGTTGCTTTGATCCGCACCTCGTCACTAAACAGCCCTGCCTGGTCAAGACTCTTGAGAAACGAAACACTTTCGGCATGAGTCAATGCCTCCAGATACTTGACTACCACAATGTCTTGCAACAACCGTGTGTCCTGCTGGCCGCCAAACCAACGAATTCCAGCGTAGCTTGCCAGGGCTGATATGACACACGACGTGACACCTGCCAATCCTACTAACCAGCGGCGCCGGGGTAACCGCAACTGGTCGGCGCGTATTCGCTCATCTGCAATCACAACGGCCATTTCAACGGTCGTATTGCAAAACGATTCGGACAGTTTGGGACTCGGCAGCAAATCCAACAAATCCCAGGAACCTTGCAGCTCCCTTAACCGCCGCCGATAAGAGTCATCCTCCTTTAGTCGCTGCTCTACCCGCGCTCTTTCTGTAGCGTCCAGTTCGCCATCGAGATAAGCCACGAGAGATTCGTCGTGCGCAGCGTTCTCTGTCACCTTGTCATCCGCCGGTTCCATCCCACTGCCTCACGTTCCAAACCTAACAAAACACGGCGCCAGCGATGACTCTGAGCGCTGCTTTAGTCCAAAATACCCCGTCACAGATTTGCCACATCATCGGCCGGCAGGTCGCCCTGATTCATATACGGCTCCAACAGGGACTTCAAATTGACACGTGCCCGCGAGAGCAGCGACTTGGTCGCCTGGAGCGAGAGCCCCATCGTCTCCGCGATCTCGGCATAACTCTGCCCTTCAAACTTGGAAAGCAAAAGCGCCATGCGCTGCCTCTCCCCCAGAGCGGCAATCGCTGTGCGCACCATTTCAGCCTTTTCGAGGCTGTCCAGCTGCCGTGCCGGCTGTGCGCCGCTTTGCGCAACTGCCAAATCTTCCATCTTTCCAACACGGGAATCCGACGTTGCGTCTTTCGCCAGATGGTACTCGCGGCGACGGTTCTTCGAACGCAGGGCGTTACTGGCAACATTCTGTGCAATTCTGAAACACCAGGTTGAGAACTTCGCTGCCGGCTGGTACGTCTTGCGTGCGCGATAGATCCGCAAGAACACTTCCTGAGCGAGATCTTCCGCCAGATCGGCACCATACACCATGTGCCCCAGCAGCGCTACCAAACGCTGCTGATAGCGCAAGACGAGCTCTTCAAATGCAGCCGCATTGTCATCCCGAACTTGCAGCATGAGCCGCACATCGGGATCCTGCAATTCGTACCGCAGTGCTGTTGAGTCAGAGACGGTCAATCCACAACCTTTGCTGGACGATCTGTCCGGACCCTCTCTCTGTCCAGATCATTTCTGGTCAAACCGGCAGGACACACAGCGTCGGTTGACACTGCCGCGTTCGTTGCCAGCCGGGTCGCCTCAGAAGTGACACGGCCTGCCAACGCCCAGCCCACGAGAGGGGCATATAAAAACGAGAGGTGCGTTCTACCATACGCCAGTATAAACTCGAAACCCAGGCGAAAGTTTCGCGTACGCCTCCCAAAAAATGGCGCCAGCGGACCGTTAATGTTCCGCGTGCCCTGTCGCTTCGCGCAGGTACTTACGGATCGCTAGCCGATCTGCCAACCGAAGCGGCAGTGGCCCGGTAATGCAAACTCACCGGAGTGGCACTTCATGGTACTCCAGCGCCCATTCCTGCATATAACGCACGCGCTCTGGCTTGATCACGTAGACAATTAATTGGGGATTGTCGATCTCACCCAGGTAATGCCGCAACAAGGAATTTTCTTCCCAGATTTGTTGCAATACGGCACGGTCCGAAAGAACATCTGCCTGTCCCGTAATCCGCACCTGATTGTGCTCTGCATCAAGGTAGCAGAGCTCAACCCTCGGGTTGGCCTCAATTTCGGCCGTTTTGTGATATGAACGCAAGTTCGCAACATACACACAAAATCCCTCTGTCTTGACGGGCGACACCGGCCGCAACCGCGGCTGATCCCCATCCACGGTAGCCAGGTGTGGAAATCGATCCGCCGCGACTACAGCACGAGCTAACCTCAAGACTTCATCTGAATCCAGCCTAGCGGGAGTCGGTGCCGGCGACATGAAACCATCACCTCGTTATCCAAACAAGAGAAATCTTGCAACTCGCAAACCACGGTAATTCGCGCACCGCGACGCCACAAATACATCCCGCAGTACGCCGTAAACCTCAAATCGTTGTCCAGAGGGTCGGATACTCGCTCGAGCACCAGGCACTCGCGTGCGAGCCGCAATGCACATTCCTGATGAGGCGAGAGACGTCGACGCACCCGCTTGCCACCAACACTCATCCAGTTCAAGACAAAATGTCGTGTGCAACCGTGCCGGCCACATCTGTCAGTCGGAAATCACGTCCCGCGTAACGATATGTCAATTCCTCATGATCAATTCCCAACAGGTGTAGCAGCGTCGCATGGACGTCGTGAATATGCATCTTGTCGTCACGGGCAAAGAACCCGTACTCGTCGGTGGCACCAAAATGGAAGCCCGGCTTGACACCTGCCCCCGCCATCCACATCGTAAATCCGTAAGGGTTGTGATCACGGCCGTTGCTTCCCTGGGCCGTCGGCGTTCGACCAAACTCACCACCCCACAATACCAGCGTATCCTCCAGCAAGCCGCGGGTTTTGAGATCCGCCAATAGACCGGCGATCGGCTTGTCGACTTCCAACGCGTTTTTCTCGTGTCCCTGTTTCAAGTCACCGTGCTGATCCCACTGCACCTTCGAATCGCTATGCGTCACCTGGATAAAACGCACACCGCGTTCCGCAAATCGCCGCGCTAACAGGCACTGGAGTCCGAAATCAGCGGTGATCTTTTCATCCAAGCCATACTGGCGCCGAACCGCGGCCGACTCGCTCGAAATGTCCTGGATTTGTGGAATTTCAGACTGCATACGAAACGCGAGTTCAAACAGCGCAATGCGGCTCTCCAGGATCGCGTTGGGCCCCGTCTCCTGCAGATGCTGCTCATTGACTTGTCGTAATAAATCCAATTGCAAACGCTGGAGTCGCAACGGAAATCGCTGATTCGTAGCGTACTTGACTGTCGCGCTCGAGGCTGGCTGGCTGGCAACTCCCAGCGGAGTTCCCTGGCACCAGGCCGGCAAGAACGCCGATCCCCAGTTCTTTACGCCACCATGAGCCAAGGTCGGACAAATCGTCACAAAAGCTGGCAAGTTCTCGTTCTCAGTGCCCAAACCGTAGGACACCCAGGCTCCCATACTGGGACGTACGAAGTTGTCGCTCCCAGTGTGCAGCTTCAGCAACGCGCCGCCGTGAGCTGCATTGGTACCGTGTACACCGTGCAACATACAGAGATCGTCGACTTGATTCGCCAGATGCGGAAACAGCTCACTGACCCAACTGCCACTCTCGCCATATTGGCGAAATTTCCAGGGCGAACGCAACAAGTTGTTCGTCGGTGCAAACTGCACGCGCGGCTTGGCAAAAGGCAAAGGCTTGCCATCATCCCGCTGCAAGCGGGGCTTGTACTCAAACGTATCTACATGCGATGGGCCGCCTTTCATGAACAGAAAAATGACACGGCGTGCGCGAGGCGGAAAGTGGGGCTGCCTGGCAGCCAGAAAACGTAACGGACCCGCGTCGGCTACGCGATCCTCAGCGGCCGCGCGCGACAACATGCCACAGAGCGCCAAATGCCCGAACCCAACGGCACTGTTACGCAACATCGCTCGTCGGGACGACCCTTGTAGACTTTTCATAGTTACCTCATGTCGCATAATCGACGCACATCTCGACGACGTGAGAAAGACATCGATGACAAACGCCTCGTCACTTCTCTGTATTCTGTTTCTCCACCGCACCTAACGAATGTGGATGAATTCGTTGGACGCCAGCAAAACCTGGCAAAGCGCCTCCCAGCCAATTCCCGAACCTGGTGAGTTGGAGCCACTGGCCGCTGCCGCCAAACGAAACTGGTCGACAAACAACTGCGCCTGCTGAATTTCTTCCACTCGTGGCTGACGCGCCAATGTCGCCATGTAGAGAAAGCGAATCTGATCCCGTGATTCCCCACCTCCTTCACGCAGTGCACGACCGGCGAGCGCTTTCATCGCTGCCCGCACGAGGTCACCATTGAGCATAAATAACGCCTGTGGTGCCACCGTCGAAGTTGTACGATTTCCGTTTGTCACACTGGCATCGGCATAATCAAACAGTTGAAACACATCAAACAGGTGGTTGCGAATTACGGGCAGATAGATTGAACGACGGTGGCTGTCGTAGGTCGTTCCATCCTTGGATGTGTGATCGAAGAGAAATTGACGATTCTCGACGTGCAACAACGATCCCCCCATTCCCAGATCCAACTGACCGCTGACAAACAGCAGCGCGTCACGAATCGCCTCAGCCTCCAGACGCCGTACCGCCGCGCGGCCCAACAATCGGTTCTCCGGGTCTGCGCGTACTGCATGTTGGTTCGCTTGACTACTCAGCCGATAAGTACTGGACGACAAGATCATCCGATGCAACGACTTGATGGACCAGCCATCTTCAACAAACCGTACCGCCATCCAATCCAGTAACTCTGGATGGGTGGGCAATTCACCAAGCAGGCCGAAATTATCCGGTGTCCCCACCAAACCGCGACCAAAGTGCCATCTCCAGATGCGATTGACGATGACTCGTCCCGTCAGTGGATTACTCGGATCGGTCAACCAGCCCGCCAAACGCAAACGCCCACTCCGGGAAGGGTCCAGAGATTCCTGATCCGCACCCGCCAGAAAAGCAGGGAAACGCCGTGGTACAGTCGCCCCAAGACGCAGATGACTACCGCGAATGTGAATTTTCAGATCCGTCACCTCGCCTTCCTGGACACCCATTGCGGTTGGCATCTGCGGAGCATGTTTTTCCAGTTCAGCCAACTTTTCCTGCAGTTGTTTCAAAGACCGCCGGGCCGCATCGGCAGACCCAGGTGATGCCCCAACACCTGGCTGCTTTTCGCTCTGCTGGGCGGCCGCCATCAGCTCTTTAATCGCAGCTTTGGTTGACTCGACTGCCTCCTGATGCAGCGATTGCCGCTGCTGCTGCGCGGCAGTGGCAATCGAATTCTCATGCCACCGCGCCAGTTTGATGAAATTCTCCATCGTCCGAGTACTCTTGAAGATACCCGCCAGGCCGTAGTAGTCCGCATTCGTGAGGGGGTCGAATTTATGGTC
>CEUS01061715.1_pt1 | contig 13429 bp, 9 predicted proteins | sample 427031 | NCBI WGS metagenome assembly CEUS01 (sample SAMEA2622837, study PRJEB7988) | marine metagenome | biome: marine biome (ENVO:00000447); feature: marine epipelagic mixed layer (ENVO:xxxxxxxxx); material: "saline water (ENVO:00002010), including plankton (ENVO:xxxxxxxx)" | depth 140 m | reverse complement strand
CTAAGGGTTGGATTCATGATCAGGTTTTCTAGTGTATTACCATGCGCAGTGGCGACCAGTTGTACTCCTCGCTCAGCTATTGTTCTGGCTGCTGCAGCCTCCATTTCGGTACCGATTTCGTCAATAATTATGACCTGCGGCATGTGATTTTCGACAGCCTCTATCATTGTCCTATGTTGGAGTTGAGGTGATTGTACTTGCATACGGCGTGCATGCCCAATTGCAGGATGAGGGATGTCTCCGTCTCCCGCTATTTCGTTGGAAGTATCTACAATGACAACCCTTTTCTTCAGATCGTCGGCCAAGACACGAGCAATTTCTCGTAGCATAGTTGTTTTGCCGACACCTGGATGCCCGACTAGAAGAATGCTTTTACCTGATTCAACGATGTCGCGGATAATGTTCATCGTGCCGCTTACTGCTCGTCCAACCCGACATGTTATCCCGATCACATTTCCTTGTCTGTTACGGATTGCAGATATTCTGTGCAAGGTGCGTTCAATTCCGGCGCGGTTGTCCTCATTAAACTTCCCGATTTGTGAAGCAACGTAATCAAGATCTTCTTGGCCCACTTCGGTATTTCCGAGTTGGAATTCTTGATTGTTTGGGAATCGTGCTTCAGGAACACGCCCTAAATCCATAACAATTTCAAGCACGCTCGCTTCGGCAGCGATTTCATTTATCGCTTCCACAATATGTTTAGGGAGGGCATCCAACAGAACTGTTAAGTCTTCAGCCCATGTTTCTCGCATCTACAAAGCTCTTTTCAATTGATTCTTCCTACCCTTTTTGTGTACCGTGAATTTGATCTTAATTTCTATTTTACCTCTCTACATTGACGAGACCCAAGAATAGCTCGTGGACTCTCGTGTCGGTTGTAAGCTCAGGATGAAAAGCAGTTACGAGAACATTGTTATGTTGAGCAGCAATAATTGTTCCATCATCAAGTTGTGAGAGAATCGTAACGTTTGAATTTACCTTCTGAATAATAGGTGCCCGGATGAAAATGGCTGGGAAAGGCTTGTTTTTCAAACCAGTGATCATAATGTCTGTTTGGAAACTATCAATTTGGCGCCCAAATGCATTTCGCTGAACGTTAATGTCTATCAGGCCAAGAGGTTTACGGTCTAAATCAGGTACATTTTTTGCAGCAACTATCATTCCAGCGCACGTTCCCCAAACAGGATTCCCTTGTCGCGCAAAGTTTTTGATCGGCTCCACAAGACCAAATGTTTCCATTAATCGCGTGATGGTTGTGCTTTCCCCACCAGGAATGATAAGCGAGTCAACATCGATGAGATCTCGTGGGAGTCGAACTGGTAGCGCCTTGACATTTAATGCGGTCAGCATGTTGAGGTGTTCTAGGAAATCGCCTTGTACTGCGAGAACACCTATTCGTCTTGTCATCGAGTTACCAACCGCGTTTTGCAAGCACTTCTTCCGCAGAGAGCGAGCGCGCTGCAACTCCACTCATTGGTGCACCAAGATTCTTGGAGACACGAGCCAATATTTCGGGGTCTTCATAATGTGTTGTTGCTTCTACAACAGCTTTAGCAATTGTTGGTGGATCTTCGCCTTTGAATATGCCTGATCCTACAAAAACACCATCAGCACCGAGTTGCATCATGAGTGCTGCATCTGCCGGTGTTGCTACACCTCCTGCAGCAAAATTAACTACTGGCAAGTTTCCTTCGTCATGTACGTATTGTATTAAATCGAGCGGCGCGCCCAGTTCTTTAGCAACGGCTGGTAGTTCATCAGGCACCATATTTTTGATTCGGCGGATGTCATCTTGAACGGTTCTCATATGGCGGACTGCTTCTACGATGTCGCCCGTACCAGCTTCCCCTTTTGTTCGAATCATTGATGCGCCTTCAGATATACGTCTCAATGCTTCTCCTAAGTCACGGCATCCACAGACGAATGGAACTTTGAAATCATGTTTCCACACGTGATGGCTTTCATCTGCTGGAGTCAGGACCTCTGATTCATCAATGTAGTCTACGCCTAAGCTTTCAAGAATTTGGGCCTCAACGAAATGCCCGATCCTGCATTTGGCCATTACAGGGATTGATACAACTTTCATGATCGATTCAATAATTGTGGGGTCTGCCATTCGTGCGACTCCGCCTGCAGCTCTGATGTCTGCGGGTACTCGTTCAAGAGCCATCACTGCAGTCGCTCCCGCATCTTGTGCAATGAGTGCTTGATCTGGAGTCACGACATCCATGATCACCCCGCCCTTTAACATTTGTGCGAGGCCTGTTTTTAACGTTGATGTTCCTTGTTCCATTTGTATCTCCAATAGAAATTCTTGCTCTTTAATTGTAGCACTCTGATGAGAAGAACCAAAAAGAATGATCCTTTGAGGTCATTGAGTCAGAGCAGTGAACGATTTCAAAATGATTTATTTTTCTACCCTAACGGTTTGTCTGCCAGCAGCCAACATTGAGCAAGATGTTTGGTTCCCTTTGCGATCACAGGAGGTATTTGTTTTGAACATATTGGCAAAGCATTTTCACAACGTGGATGGAAATGGCAACCGGATGGGAGATCCGATAAATTTGGTGGGGATCCAGGGATGAAGTCTGGGGGGATTGGGGATTTGATTGTGGGCACACTTACTAGCAATCTTTTTGTATAGGGGTGTTGTGGATCCCTGAGGATTTGCTCGGCTGTTCCTGTTTCTACGATTTTACCCGCATATGCGACAGAAATTTCGTCACAGATGTCACTTGCAAGTGCGACATCATGAGTGACGAATATAATTGCTAACCCAAAATCAGTCTTTAATTTTTTTAGTAAATTCATTATTTGAGCTTGGACACTGACGTCCAAAGCTGAGGTTGGCTCATCAAGGATAATGATTTGAGGTTTCAATATTAATGCCATAGCGAGAAGCCCGCGTTGTTTCATCCCTCCACTTAATTCGTGCGGATACCGTGAAGCGATATCTTCAGATAATCCAACCATGTTCAACACTTCATTTGTTCTGGCTACAGCTTCCTTTTTTGTGGTTTTGTGGGGTCCTTCTTTGTACAAAAGGGGTTCGGATATCTGGTCCCCGAGGCGTAAAACTGGATTAAGTGCATTCATTGATCCTTGCGGAACCATCGAAATCCGGCTCCATCGTATTTGTTGCCGAAATTCATCATCGCTCATTGTCATGAGCTCTTCACCTTCCATTTTGATGGATCCGCTGTACTGAATTACTGCATTATCGAGCATGCGCATAAGAGCCAAACTGAGACTGCTCTTCCCACAACCTGATTCTCCTACAATGCCGAGCGCTCTTCCAGATTCATGTATTGACAGCGAAACATCATTTACGGCTCTTACACGACTAGACTCAGGGCCGTAATGTAATTCTAAGTTGTTTACTTCTAATAGTGATGTGCTCAATGGCTATTCCTTTGTGCTAAAAAGGTTCCTTTATCGCTGATATTTAACGCCTTTTCTTTGTCATTGGAGAGGTCTCTTTCTTAATCGCGGGTTTGTGACCTGTTCCATGCTTAGCGCCAATAGGATAAAGGTCATCGCAGTCGTGACGATCAAAAGACCTGGTGGCAGTACCCACCACCAATATCCAACGTATATCCCTCCGGACCTAAATCCCTGTTCGAGAATTTGTCCCCATGTCGGGATTGATGCGTCTCCTAGGCCTAAAAAACTTAACGCTGCTTCTGCCAATATTGCACTCGGGATCAAGAACACCAACTGCGCGAACACAAATGGTGCAGTTTGGGGAAAAATGTAGCGCGTCATTATGCGTGTGGGAGACGCTCCCAATGTAATCGCCATCTCTACTAATTGGCTTGAGCGGGTTTGCAGGACCATCGAACGTATCAAAATGGCAAGACTAGGCCAGCTGAATGCTACTAATACCAGAATAATTAAGTAAAGTTTAGATCCAATGATAAAAATGAGGAATATTAGAAGTGGCAAAACAGGAATATTTGCAACAATATCAGCGCCTCTTTGGATACAAATGTCGACCCATCCGCCGATATACCCGCTGGCTATACCAAGCGTTGTTCCAATAAGAGCAGTCAAAAGCGCAGCACCTACCCCTATTAATAGAGCAATTGGTAGACCAAACAAGAGACCTTTCAAAAGATCACGCCCTTGAGCATCTGTTCCCATGAATCCATATACGGATCCACCATAGACGAATTGCATTGGTCCGATATCATCACGTGGGTCTGATATGACTTGAATGTTAATCTCATAACGCCCTGTAAGGGGAGTAAATTCTGTTTGATTTAAGCTATCTTCAAATATGGGTGTCCCAAATATGGCATGCCGTGCAATGTCCGGGTTAAATGCTTTGCCACGAAAATCCTTAAATGAGGTTTTGAAGAATGTTTCCACGTTGTTTAACACGATTTTATCGCTAGTCAGTAGTGTGCGGTAATCGCTTTCAGAGTAACGTGAGAATGGAGATGTTTCGCCTGCTCTTGGCCCTCGGACGATATGCCTAAATAAAACGATCTCTTTATTGTCAGGTCTCAGCAAAGATATTCGTATTTGTGGTGCACGCGTGTGGAACTGAATTTCACTGAAGCTGATTGAAAGAAAGGATGGGGGTTCGTTTGAAGAATGAACGAATTCAGCTGAATACTGGTTGGTTCGGGAACCTCCATAAATATTTTCAGATCCAGGTTGAGACATTTTGAGTACAATGTGTTTCGGACGAGATTCTTCGGAGATTAAATTAACCCATTGTGGTGGGGCAGCTTTCGGGTAATCAGCCCATTGACTTGGGTCGCTCCAGATTTGGGAACCGAAGTTTCGAGGGAAAGTCGCTAAAACAAATATTGAAACAGATACCATAACGAAGAGTATTAAAATGCCCAAACGCCCGGAACCGCTTCGGAAAAGGTGAGAGATTATTTCGTTGCTGCCCATTTCGTTAATACCTCACTCGTGGATCCAAAAGGACATACATTATTTCCAAAATAATGCGGGCCACAATGTACATCAAGGTGAAAACAAACGTTAAAGCTACGATCATTCCTTCGTCTGGTGTTCCTGCGAAAGTTTCAAAGTAAAGCCTTCCCATACCTTGCCAATCAAACACAGTCTCAATCAGTATTGATCCTCCCAGTGTGCCTGTAAGGCCAAGAATTAAGCCGGTGACGATTGGAGGTGAAGCAACTCTTAAAATATGGGCTGTTAATACGTGGCGTTCGCGTAATCCTTTCGCACGTGCGGTTCGAACAAAGTCTTCTTGCGCTATGTTGATGGTCATTGTGCGAACAACATATATATAGGGGCCAAGACTGACAAGAACAAGAGTGATGATGGGGAGCGTAGCATGCAAAACTAAGTCCCAAAACCTTGGCAGTGAATCTACAGGAGGTGGCGAGCTATACATGCCTCCTGAGGGGAAAATCCGGAATTGAATCGCGAACAATAATATTAATATGATTCCAAGCCACCATGCAGGTATAGCAAACGATATTGCTGCAAAGTAAGAAATAATGCGATCTAGCCGTGAACCTGGATGTGTCGAAAGGTATGTTCCAACCGCTAGCCCTATCACGGTGGTCACCAAAAATGAGGTTGTAAGGAGAATCATTGTGTTAGGTAGTCGCTCAAGTACGATACGCGATATCTTTTTGCTACCTTCAAATGCACGCATGTTGCGTGCCTCTCCCAAATCAAGTGTGATGACACGAATCAAGCTGCCTGGGAGCCTCACGTACCAAGCCTTATCAAGGTCATAAAAAGATTCTAAATCTTGACGACGTTCTCGCATTACAGACTCAAGTTGGTCTGGATCGCGAATTGTTTGAGCTAGACCGGTTCTGATGCCCCTCAGGTCTTCATTGACGATTGATCGTAGTGTGCGATCAGAAAATCCCGTTGCCCCCAATGTAATGACCAAAAGGAAAAGGATCACAAAAAAAACGACAACTAAACTAAGGGTGCGAACGAGTAACGGTTGAAGAATACTCATCTTTTGTGACCTAACTCTTCTCCTTAATCGTCCCTAAGATTGTTTTTGTGATTGTGGGCAATCAATGAATTTGGGTGATATCATGAAATTAGCTAGCCTGATCCTATCTGCGTTTCCTGCGCATAGCAAATGCGACCATTGAGATTGTTCCAATGAGGTACGTTGTTTCTATAGGCGCAGGCTGGGTTTTGGGTGATGCAAAGGCGCAACCACCAGTTGAATTCGGGCTTGTTGTCGGAGTTGATTCCGCCAATTGTTGATTAAGGGCCTGTTTTTCACCAGCATCCAAGGAAGCTTCTAGTTCCAGTTTCCGTTCACCTAAGCGCGCTATTTTATCACTGAAACCTGCTAGGAAAATTTGATAAGTTCCTGGGGATAATTGGCTTGTAAATTGGTTATCAAGTGTGATCCTGAAATCCGAATTGTTTTGCGAGCTAGCGTTTGAGGCTAACAGAATTTCGCCTGTCGAAGGATCTATAATCTGGTAGCGTAACCCCAACTTGCCGGGTCCATCCATTTTTATATTCAGAGTAGTTTCTTCTCCAATCGGTATGAACGGGTCCTGCATGGGCGAAAATGAGATCACTTCTGGTGTCCCGTGGTGCCAATCTCCTGGCTTGTAAGGGTACGATTCATCCCGAAACGCTTTCAATTCTGCAAATTGAGCTGGTGGATCATAACGTGTGAGCATGTATGGTCCATTGCTGATTACCAGCATTTGGTATTTATCAAACCAATTCAAAAGGGCTTGGTATCGATGTTTTGCGTCGGATAGATTCGCGTATGACTGCATGCCGATTGTAAATATTTCTTCTGGGAATCGCTCTTCACGCAAGGATTCACGTGCGGATCTTTTCACAAGGTTCGCGTCAGAGCGAATTGCTAAACTTAACCATGGGACTTGGAAACGTGCCGCCGCCGTATTACTATATGCTGCCTTGCGGTCCTGAAAGACGATCTGGTCCATTATCGAGAGTAATTCCCATGGAGTTGTTAAGCTTGAAGGATTGGCGAAGGAAGCGATTTGATCATCAACGAAATGCCAGAAATCAACGTAAACTTCTAGTTTGGTGTCATCAATTACACGATATCCTTGAAAAGTTTCAAGGAAAGGTCTGGAGGTAACTCCTAGTGCAAACTCTACTCGTGATTTGTCTTGATCAAATGCGATCTCAAATTGTTGCTGGATTGAGTAGAGCACATCTGCCATTGTGATCGGGACATCATGGTGCCATTTGGATTGGAAGTACTTTGAATAATCGTAAGTAACTTTGCTTGTCGCTTTTATGTCGTCTCCAATGAATCGCCATTTGTTTGTGACCACGTCCCACTTCATCCCATCGACAGGAACATCTAATTTTGCAGAGGGCCCGGCAGTAACTACTTCATATTCTGCTCGCAAAGGCATGGGGATTCCTGTTGCTGGGTGATTCGTGATGGGCGGATCATGCAAAGCTGCCCATATGTCGGATGAATAAACATCTCCGAAACCACCAATCGGGTTCCAAGTTGTTCGATCCGTCCAAACCCATAAATTACCAATGGTTATTGTGTCTTGGTCAGGAATAAAAGCTTCTCGGATAGTCCAAAGAGCTTTAGGGCCTGATACGAGATCCAGAGTCACTCCATTTAACTGCTTTTCGGCAGCAAAATTATTCATTACATTTGCGATCCAAATTCTTATTGAGGATGAAGTTGCCAGGTCAGTCATATCTTTATATATTTTGTTACGTTCTTCTAAGGATGCGAACTCACCAGTGAAGAGTTTTTTCCCCATTGCATCTATTTCAGCATTTTCATATTGCCAAAATCCGACCTCTTGCCAACCTGGCATGTTTCCAAGCCAAGGTGCTGTCATGCCGTTTATATTTGCGAAATCGTATCTTTGGGGTGCACTGCGTCCCCAGCCCTCTGTATAAATGTGCCATTGCAGTAGTGCCGGATCTGATGAATACACTGTTTGGATCGCCGGTCCAAACTGTTGATATCGGGCATCGACTTCAAACCCGATCTTATTTAGTTGTGATCGAACTAGATCGCCTATCTCTCTTCTCTCATCTTCGGTTCTGATGATGAATTTTATGCGGATTGGTTGTCCGGCAAAATGCCATATTTCATTAATCTTTTCCGCACCAGCTGTCTCCATTGCATCGTCAATAAGCTGTCGAGCGTAGTCTGGTTCAAATTGGATATTTTGCTCTTGGACTAAGTCAAAAATTGTTAAGAAGTCAAAATCTAAAGGACTCACATGAGTTGTCATTGGATGGCCAAGGCCTTGGTAAATCTCGTTTGAGATGAAATTCCTGTCAACAAGAAATTGCATCGCATAACGCACAGTTGGTATTGAAAATGGATTTAATTGGTTTGGTGGGGCTGGCGCAGGATTCAAGACTAACGATAGTGTGGATGCAGGTGCTTCATATAATGCGATGTTTGGATCGGAGGCCAGTTCTCGAGCAGCCGCAGTTTTGAGGTTGTAATAATAAAGGTCCATTTCACCAGAGGCTAAATCCTGTGGTGCTCTGTCAACATGAAAAGAGCGGAAATAAATTGTGTCTGTCGCAGGCCCAGGTTTTTTATGTGGAGGCACGTACTCTTGAGCGGAAACAAAAGCGGTGAGTGGAATGGAAGCAAGGAAAAGCAATGGTAAAAACTTTTTTCTGGAGAACACGTTAAGCATTCTTGTCCTCTCTTCCAATCTCTGGATTCAACGTTGTTTCATCTTCAAATTTGGTCTAAGCCCATCTTGGTCTGATTTTCTTGTCTCATGGAGTCGATTTTTTCTCGTCTGATAAGATCAATCGTTGTTTAATAGCACTTGGCGTCTTTTCCGCATGACGTAAACTAAGATCGTAATCACACTACCAACGAGCATGCCCACTGAGCCAAACAAAAACATATCGCTGGTTATACGCGTGTTTGAAGTATTGTTTTCTGAATCTGGCGTCATGGTATCTTGCTTGCTGAGATCGTCAGCATATGGACCTGGTGTTGCTTGGGGCGCTCCTAATTGTGCGAGCATCTGATCTTGTTTCTGCCTTATGTTGTCAAAACCAAATTCCATGAAGAAGGAAGCGGTTGCGAAATTCCCAGAGTTGTCGAAAACATCAATATTATGTGATCCTTCACCTGAAATTGGTACGAATATTTCTGTTGTCATTTGACCTTTTTGATCTGTCAACGCTGATTGAACGGTAACACCTCCTACCCTCACAAAATAGGTCATGTCAGGTTGGAAATTGAAACCCTGTATTGTAATGGATTCCCCGCCGGGTCCCGCGGGTGGGCTAATGAATACTTCTGGGGATTGGATGGGGCGTTTACGTGTGAAGCCAATTTTTTGATTGATTGGACCGTATTCACCGAGCCTGGTATCAGCCCATACCATGTATACATCATCGGTCGACGCAGCTATTGAGAAGTAATCGCCAATAAATTGCCCGTTGGGGAATCCTTTATTTGCGTTTGATGGGAAGTCAGTTACTCGCGTATCAAGGGTTTTCAAGTTCAGTTCTGGGATCTCGAATCCCCATGTATTACCTTGGTCCGATGAAGTTGAATAATAGATGTGATATCGTGTTTCCGATGGATCGTCTCTCATATCACCCCACATTAAGTGGAGGTCACCATTGGGAGATGTCGTTATTGAGGGAAAAAATTGAAGACGATTTGTATCATCTCCATTAATCCGTCTTGGTCTTTGCCACTTAGCACCTCCATCGAGCGATGCGACGACGTAAACGTCACCATCATCTAATAGTTTGTCAGGTGGGAGCGCTACATAAGCTACGTATATTTCATCATCGGTACCGACGGCTATTTGCGGGAAAACGGAACCCCAGTACCTGAAATTTGCGGTACGTGGTGAAAAGTTTGGTTCTTTGAAGATCGAAGCAAGTGAGGGATCCTGAAAGGAGTTCCCACCATTGATTGATCTTGCAACATAGATTTCACCTAATCCCATTTGTGAGTCGTCATCCGTGGTATCTAACCATGCCACGTAAACGGTTCCGTCTTTTCCGACTACCGGTTGTGCACCTTGAACAATACGACGTTTAGCCGCCCCGCTTTCTCCGCTTTCGCTTGCACGTTCTCCGTATTCAAGGTAGACAGTAGGGCTTACATTGATTGGTTCGCTCCAGGTTAACCCACCATCTTCGGAATGAACGGATCTGATTGTGGTTTGCAGTCTTGGCGCGCCTAAAATGGGTTGCTCTCCCACATAAAATATTTGAGTGATCTGTTCAAAATCTGTGTACGTTATGTACAAATTGTCTTTTTCAGGATTTGATGGGTTTGGGCCAATTGCGAGCCATGGTTTGTCAAGAAATGAAATTTTCACTTCCCCACGCGGTAACCCATCTTCGTCTAGTACGAGGACAGGTGGTGGGATTCCGCTGCGGGCAGTGTCAACAGGTTCTTTCCAATTGAATCCACCATCCTCGGATTTTGTTAAGTAAATACTGGAAACATCCATGAACGCAACGAATGGACCAATCGTAAATTCTTCAAAACCTATGGAAATGCCAATTGAATAAACGTTCCCGTCACGATCAAACGCGACAACCGGATCACCTGCGGCTCCTAAATCATCTCTTACATATCTGTTTTGAAATGGGCCTGACCATCTTTCACCACCATCAATGCTGACATAAGATGTGTTGCTGGGGAAACTGTAGTCGACGGTGCTCATTACTAAATGGTCTGGGTCGTTCGGATTAACGGCAATGTGTGGCTCTGTTTGGAGTGGTGTTCCAAAGTCCCTCGTGATTAACAAATTTCGACTAAATGCGGGAGCTGGATCTCTGAACGGTACTAGCCCACCTCCTACTCCCTGTGATGAGGGAGAATTTGGAGGTATTGAAGGCGTTGTACGATTATTTTCGCCGTTACCAGTGAAGTCTTCTGCGCCTGCGACACGGTTCTTGATAAGATCTTCTAGATTCATTGCAGGGTCTTGATCAGTTAGGGTTAGCCATACTGGTCCGGACATATGTCGAGCAGATTCTCGAAATGTATTCGGAAACTGGAATGTATTAGTTTCTATTTTTTTCTGGTCTGAGGTATTTGGATCTTTATCTAAATTCATTCTGACGTCTTTGGGAGAGTCATATGCATGTAACAGATTACTGAATAGGAAACCTGTGAGAAGCACAAGAATTATAGATATGACGAGAGGTATGGTTCCTCTGAACAAGGCTCTACTTTTGGTGATGGCCATTTTCTGCTTCTTTCATGTGGTTGTGGTATCGATTCATGAATCGGTTTGTTGAATTATTGCATCCAAACGTAGGATGAGCATAAAGAGCACCTTTTTCTTGAAGTCTTCAATCTCATCTCTATACGTTCCTGCTCCGGTCGTGAAGAAATCTGTCGTCGCTTCCTCTTGGCTGGAAAAGGTCTTCTCTCGCCATGAAAAAAATGCGTCTGATGCATCCAGAATACGGCTAGCTGGTCGTGATAGCGTAGGGTCTGATTGTGTGGCCAAAAGTTTGATGTTCCTCCAGTGTTTCGTCGCATTATTGCGTTCCAGTGGAGGCTCTTTTCTTATTTCAATTAGAAGTAGTCGATCGTTTGCCAATAGATCTATTGAGTTTCTAATACTTGAGAATACCTGAGATTCATTTTCCTTTTGGGTCAAAAGTTGTTCTGTCGCCTGGCTTTGAGCGAGCAATCCTTCAAGCATTCCTGTTCGGATCGTGAGCGTTTCTGTTAGAGATGCTAATTCATCTTCAAGTGCTTTTCTTTCACTTTGCTCTTTAAGTAAGTCAGTCTGAACTTGCGCGAGCTCTTCTTGAATTGTCTCAATAGTTTTTTTGTTTGTTACATCCGCTGATTCTCTCGACAGAGAGCAGCCACTGAATATAAATAAAGATGCTGCGAAAATGGTAGCAAACCGTAATAAAGCGCAGTGTTTTTTTCTAAGCATTTTTGACGATTTCTATAAAGATTCTATTAAGAGAAGATAACTGATCGAATTTTTTCTTTCTTGCTAAGTCCGTCTTGTTGTTATTTTCCTCTATAAGCCAATTTTGCAGCCGAAATCAAGAATAACATACCTTTGAGTTTATGATATGCGGTTTACCTAGGTTATGTGATTAGGGTCGTTGGGGGATGCATTTGGGTAAAGATGACACGCGACCGCATGATTATTTTCGGTGACTTCTAGAATTGGAATTGCCATTTCACAAGTGGGCCCCAATTTTTTTAGGCATCTGGGGTTGAAAAGGCACCCATTTGGAAGAGACAGTGGATCAGGTGGGTCACCTGTCACGACCGGCCTTTCGTGGAAGCGGTTATTTGGATCAGGTTCGGGTATAGCTGCTATCAGGCCTTGAGTGTATGGGTGCAGAGGATTTTGTACAATCTGCTTTGGTGTGCCCAACTCGACAATTTTCCCCATATACATCACAGCTATCTTGTCTGCAAAATGTTGAGCAGTTGCAATGTCATGCGTAATGTATAGGAATGTTATTCCATGAATGTGTTGTAGGTTCTTTAGGAGGTTAATTATCTCCATGCGGCTCGACGCGTCCACCATTGAAATTGCTTCATCAGCGACGATATAGTCAGGCCGAAGTACTATGGATCGGGCAATACTGACTCGTTGGCGCTGGCCACCCGATAATGAGTGAGGGTATGAGCTTCCAATCAAATCTGGTGGTGTGAGCCTGACATCATTTAGTGCTTCATAAACCAACCTCCTTCGCTCAGATGAATCTCCGACATCGTGAATCAAGAGAGGCTCTTCTATGGATTGGAAGATTGTCATGCTGGGATTGATGCTTGCATACGGGTCTTGGAAAATCTCTTGGGCGCGTCTTCGGAAAGGTTTCAGTTTGGATTGAGATGTTTTGGTAATGTCCTTTCCATCAAAAAGTAAGGTCCCTGCTACGGGATCTAGTAGGCGTAGCGTAGCTTTTCCTAAAGTCGTTTTTCCGCTTCCAGACTCTCCCACTAAAGCCGTTGTTTCCCCTTGAGGTATATTAAGGGTTACGTCATTTACGGCGTATAAGGGTGTTTTGCGAAATAATCCAGTTCGAACCGTGTATTGAATTTGCAGTTTCTTGATCTGCACTAAAGTTGAAGATGAGCTTGATACAGTTTCGTTGTAACCCTTTTTGGTTTCATGCATTTTGCTAACCTCAACAAATCTTCATATCTAAAGATTTTTCATCTGTTTGAATTCGCATCTATTTGTCTTTGTAGATTCTAGGTCCAAAAACGCCGAGTCCACCGAGAATAACTGCGGCAAAAAGAAAGTTGTCCTGCCCTGTCCAGATCCCAAGAATTCCGAACATGACGGAAAACAATATTGATAGACTGAAAAGTTGTTGCTTAGACACCATGAAAACCTTTACAAAGCTCTTTTTAATGGTCTGAGGAGCTATAATTAAGTGACTATGTTGTGTTTTTGATTTATTTTAATTAGAAATCACTGAGTCTCTTGAGTTTGACCAAGGATAC
>CEUS01284524.1_pt1 | contig 13446 bp, 14 predicted proteins | sample 427031 | NCBI WGS metagenome assembly CEUS01 (sample SAMEA2622837, study PRJEB7988) | marine metagenome | biome: marine biome (ENVO:00000447); feature: marine epipelagic mixed layer (ENVO:xxxxxxxxx); material: "saline water (ENVO:00002010), including plankton (ENVO:xxxxxxxx)" | depth 140 m | reverse complement strand
ATTCCATATATACGAACACCTGCATTTATTCTTTGTATCCACAATCCTCTAAAATCTCTTTTTTTGTTTCGACGATCCCTGTATGCATACTGCATTGACTTTTCTACGCTTTGAACAGCTACTCTAAATACATTTTTGCGTCTTCCATAATGACCTTTAGCTTTTTTAATTATTTTTTTGTGACGAGCCCTTGCATTTACTCCTCTTGAAATTCTTGCCATAAAATTCTTTCCTTATTTATTATATGGTAGCATATGATTAATTCTTTTTGTGTCACTTTTAGACATTACTTCCATACCTCTTGTTTTACGAATAAATTTTTTACTTCTCTTGCTCATACCGTGTCTTTTCCCTGATGGTGCCATTTTAAGTTTACCACTACCTAAACGTTTAAAGCGTTTTTTTAAACTACTTTTAGTTTTAAGCTTTGGCATTAAAATCCCCTAAAAAATTATAAAGACTAATTAATTCAACATATAATTAATAAATTTCATTGGCTTATAAACAATAAATTTTAAAAATACAATAGAGATAAGTTGTAGAGCTTATTTAGAAGGCACAATTACCATCATAATTTGTCTACCCTCAATTTTTGGATTAATTTCTACCCTTCCAATGGAAGAAATTTCATCCTCAATTTTCTTCAAAAGATTGAGTCCGAGATTCTGATGTTCCATTTCACGACCTCTAAATCTCATGGAAACTTTTACTTTGTTACCACCTGAAATAAATTTAGATATTGCTTTCATTTTTACATTATAATCATGTTTTTCTATACTAGGACGTATTTTTATTTCTTTAACTTCAATTGTTTTTTGTTTCTTTTTTGCTTCATTTTTTTTCTTTTGCTGTTGATACTTTAATTTTCCATAATCAATGATTCTACAAACTGGTGGTTTAGCCTCTGGAGATATTTCTACTAAATCTGAGCCTGCGTCTTCAGCTGCATTTAATGCATCACGAATATTTAATATTCCAAGTTGTTTACCATCTAAGCCTATTACTCTTACCTCAGATGATGATATACGTTCGTTAACTCTTAGACCGGAATCTTTTTTTGACCTATAGTGAAATTCCAAATTTCTTTAACTTTCCTCTTTTTATTTTATTATACAAAATTACTAGCAAATATTTAACATATTGTTAAGGCATAAGTGATTCATTTTTTATTTGTTCAATTGTTGTTCTAAGTGGCTGAACTTGTTGATCATTTGAGCCTAAACGACGAATTGAAACGCTTTGGTTTTCAATTTCTTTTTTACCTACAATAAGAATTATTGGGATTTTATTACTACTATGTTCTCTAATCTTATAGCTTATTTTTTCATTTCTATTATCTAGATCTGCACGTAGATTGTTTTCTATAAATTTTTGATGAACTAAGCGAGCATAATCAGCAGCATCATCTGTAATACTAGCTATAACTAACTGGATAGGCGCCAACCATAAAGGAAATTTCCCACTTGTACTTTCTATTAAAACTCCAATGAATCTTTCCATAGATCCTAATATAGCTCTATGCAACATAACAGGTCTTTTTTTTGTGCCTTTTTCATCTATGTACGAAGCATCTAATCTTTCTGGTAATACAAAATCAACTTGTAGAGTTCCACATTGCCATTCTCTGCCGATTGTATCAGTTAATATAAAATCTAATTTTGGTCCATAAAAAGCTCCTTCTCCAGGATCTTTTTCATATGGCAAACCAACTGTATCTATTGCTTTCTGTAGAGCATTTTCTGCTTGATCCCAAACAGAATTATCACCAGCACGAATTTTTGGTCTGTCTGCAAATTTTATATTAATTTTTTTAAAGCCAAAATCATTATAAATTTGCGTTAGCAATTTACAAAAATTTTCCGTTTCTGAATTAATTTGATTTTCTGTACAAAAAATATGCGCATCATCTTGGGTAAAAGCTCTAACACGCATTATACCATGTAATGCTCCAGATGGTTCATTTCTATGACAACTTCCAAATTCTGACATTCTATAAGGCAAGTCTTTATAACTTTTTATACCTTGTTTAAAAATTTGAACATGTGCAGGACAATTCATAGGTTTTAAAGCCATAGGTTTTTCATCTTCACCCTGTGTAATAAACATATTTTCTCTAAATTTTTCCCAATGCCCCGATGCTTCCCACAATTTTCTATCTATTAATGTTGGTGTTTTAACTTCTTTATAGTTTGCTTTATCCAGTTTTTTTCTTACGTATGACTCACAAAGTTTATATATGGTTAAACCTTTTGGATGCCAAAATACACTACCCATTGCTTCTTCTTGTAAATGAAACAAGTCTAATTCTTTTCCTATTTTTCTGTGATCTCTTTTTTCAGCTTCTTCAATTAAATTAATATAATCATCTAAATCAGACTTTTTAGCCCATGCTGTGGCATAAATCCTTTGTAACATTTTATTTTTAGAATCACCTCTCCAATATGCACCAGCAAGTTTTAATATTTTAAATGCATTGCCAATATGACCAGTTGATGGACTATGGGGGCCCTTGCAAAGATCTAACCATTTTCCCTGTTTATATATAGTAATTTCTTCTGAATCTTGAATTTCATTTATTAATTCAATTTTGTATATTTCTTTTATATTTTTAAAAAAATCTATTGTTTGTTTTTTTGTCCAGACTTCACGAACAAAAGGTCTATTTTCCTTAATAATTTCTAACATCTTTTTTTCTATTTTTATAAAATCTTCTGGGGTAAAAGATTTTTTGTAATCAAAATCATAATAAAATCCATTTTCAATATATGGTCCAATAGAAATCTTAGCATCAGGAAATAACGATTGAACTGCTTCTGCCATTACATGTGCAGCGTCATGTCTAATAATTTCAAGTCCTTCTATTGATTTTTTTGTAATTATTTTTATTTGACAGTCTTTATCAATTACTCCTTGCAAATCTTTCAATGAATCGTCAATTTTTATAGCTAAAGCTTCTTTAGCTAATGAGTCGCTAATAGATTTTGCAATTTCCACACCTGTAATAGGTTTTTTGTATTGCTTTTTTGAACCATCTGGTAAAGTAACTTCAATCATTCTGGATTATTATTTTGGTATTATATTTTATCATAGAATCAGTAAAGTAATAAATTATGTCTATACAATATAGCAAAATTGCTGTCATAAGAATAGATAAAGCAGGTGATTTATTGCTTACGACACCGGCTTTAAGAGTAATTAAGGAACAATTCCCCGATTCAAAAACTTATTTAATTGCCTCTAAACAAAATTCTAAAGTTTTAATTAATAGTGAGTTAGTTGATAAAATTATTGTTTATGACAAAAATATTAGTTTTATAAAAAAATTAAAACTATTAATTAAAATAAGAAAAGAAAAATTTGATCTTTGTCTTGTATTTTCGCCTATAAATGCTGCATATTATTTTTGCTATTTGAGTAAATCAAAAACAAAAGGTGTTATAATTTTCACTAGCAGATATAAAAAAATCTTCAATAATTTAAGCTATAGATTTATACCACAAATAATTTCTCCTTTTTTTACAAATACAATTTTGAAAGTAAAAAGATATAAAAAAATAGTTGATCATCATAGCATATCAATGATCAAATTATTAAAAATGGTGGGAATTAGAACTAAAAAAAATATTTTTGGTATTGAAATAAATTTTGATAAAAATTTAACTAAACAAATTGCTAATAAATACAGAACTAAATATAAAAATATAATTTTAATTCATTTATCAACCAGGTGGTTAAATAATAATTATAATATTATTGATTTAATAGATTTAATAAAAAAAATTAATAATATAAAAAAAACAAAAATTATATTTACAACTGATAACTCAGATAATTACATAAAATATGAAATATCAAAAGAATTAAAAATTAAAAAAATAAGATTAAAAAATTTTCTTAATCATAAAAGTATTAATCAAAAAATGTTAATTTTTGATCATTTAAATTTCGAGAATTTAAAAAATCTTATAAATTCATCAAATATCATTATAACTCCACATACTTCTGTTACCCACATAGCTGCAGGAGCAAATAAAATTATTTTTGATATTCATAATATTAATAATGATGCTAATAAAATGTTCCAAGAATACGGGCCAATCTTTTCTAAATTTGAATTTTTTAAATTTGATAAAAGAAAAAAATTAAATAAATTAATAATAGATAAAATAAAAAAATATTTATATTAATTTTTTATTTTTTATTAAATCAATTACTTTTTCAGCACTAATATTATTAATATTTTTTTCAGAAATTTTAATTACATTTTTACCTATTGGTTTATTTGACAAAGAAACTGCATTGTCGTTAACAATCCAAATTAATGGATTATTTGACAAAGATGCCAAAAATGCAGGACCGGTATCATTAGAAATAATAATTTTTGCTTTTTTTGAAAGTTTATATAAAACTTCTGGTGGTGATTTTCCTAACAAATTTATAGGATTTGAACAGTTATTTAATATGTGTAATGCTGAATCGTAATCCTGATTTGTTCCAGCAACAACTATATTATATCCTTTCTTTTCAAGGAATTCAGAAATGATAGAATATTTTTTTGAGGACCATCTTTTATGCAAGCCATTTGCAGAAGTTCCAGGAATAATAATTACGAAAGGCTTTCTAATATTAGTGGGATAGCCATACTCTTTTAGCCATTCTAGATCAGGTAAAAAGAAAGTTTTTATTCCAAGTAATGAAAGCTGATTATTTAAACCAGTTGTTGAATGTTCTACTCCTTGTCTTGGAATAATATATCTGTATTGAGCAAATTTACGCGAACTAGATATAATACTTTTTGTAAAAATTCTAAATATTAGGTTATATATTGACGTCCTATATGAATTTTGTAAATCAAAAATATAATCAAAATTTATATTTATAATTTTTTTTACTAATAAAAAATTATTAATAATATTATATAATGACTTCCTATCATCAATAAAAATTCTATCAATAAAAGGGGCTTTTTCAAAAAAATCTTTATATTTTCTAGAAGTTAATACGCAAATTTCATAATTTGAAAAATGATTTTTAATGGACTTCATAGCTCCAGTTGCTAAAATTATATCACCAAAAGAACCATGTTTAATTAAAAGTATTTTTTTCATATATAAATTATATCTATTTTAGTAATTTTTTATAGAAATCTATTGTTTGATTAATCATATTTTTTTTTGTATATTTTTTTTTCATAAATTTTCTAGATTCTTTAACAATATTTTCAATAGATTCTTGAGATATATTTAATATTTGATCTATTGCCCTAGCCATATGAGAACTTTCATTTAATTTAATTTTAAAATTTTTGTCATAATTTTTCATTTGCTCAGAAACTGCCCCGTGGTCATATGCAACAATTGGTCTTTCCATTGCCATAGCCTCAGCAATAGTTCGGCCAAAACCTTCTGGTCTTAATGAAGCATTAATAACCACATTAGATAATTTATATATGTATTTCATCTCACTAATATGACCAACGATTTTACAATTAACTCCAAGACCGAGTCGATTTATTTTTTCATGCAAAGATTTAGAATACCTTGTATTTGTCGTACCCCCTACAAAAAGACATACAAAGTCTTTAGTTTCAATTTGCTTTAAAACATTTAAAAACTCAATTTGTCCTTTCCAGCGGGTTAGTCTTCCTGGAAACAATATTATTTTTTTATCATAAGTAATATTATACTTGTTAATAATTTTAATTAGCGATTCTTCTTGAATATTTTCAGGATCAAACTCATTCTCATCAATTCCCCTGTAAATTACTTCAATTTTTTTTTCAGGAATATTATATATTTTAATAATTTTATCCTTAACATAATCAGAGATTGCTATAATGGCATCAGCTTTTGCAAGTCCTGATGCATACAATATTTTAAAATAATTATTATGTCCATAAACATTATGAAATGTAGAAACTAATTTAATTTTATTTCTTCCAGCATAATAACTAGACCAAGCAGGGGCACGAGAACGTGAATGTATAATGTTTATTTTGTTATTTAATACAATTTTCTTGATTTTATTTATATTTAAAAAAATTTTTACTGGATTCTTTGTATTAACAGGAAGATTGAAATGATTTATTCCATAATTTGTTAATTTTGAAACTAATAGTCCACCGTTTGATGCAACCATAGATGTATGTCCCTTTTCTGACATAGCTCTCGCGATATCTATAGTTCCTTGTTCTACCCCACCAAAATTTAGAGAAGGAACAACTTGAAGTAATCTAATTTCTTTCATAAAATGATCATATATAAGTTGTTACAATAATTCTAATACTATGCATTATTTAATAAATAAGAAAAATCAAAAAATTGCCTATAATAAAGTTAATGGAAGAAAACCAGGTATTATTTTTATACATGGCTACAATTCTAATATGGATGGAAAAAAAGCAAAAGAAATAGAAAGATTCGCAAAAAAAGAAAAAATTTCATTCATTAGATTTGATCTCAGGGGTCATGGAAAGTCAGATGGTAATTTTGAAGATCTAGTTATTTCTGACTGGAAGCAAGATGTATTAGATATTATTGATCATAAAACGTCAGGTCAACAAATTATAATTGGGAGTAGCATGGGTGGATGGTTGATGCTACTTGCAGCAAAATTCAGAAAAAATCGTATTAAAGGATTGATTGGAATAGCTCCTGCACCTGATTTCACAAAAGATATATATTCAGGATTAACAAAAAAAAGAAAAGAAAAAATTAAAAAATATGGTTTATTAAAATTAAAAAAATGGAATTTTAATTACGTTTTTACAAAAAGATTATTCACTGATGGAAAAAAGAATTTTGTTGTAAAAAATAAATTAAATTATAAAAGAAAAATAATTTTAATACATGGTTTAAAAGACGATGTAGTTTCAATCGAAAGCTCTTTTAAAATAATGGAAAAAATATCTGGGAAAAACATAATTTTAAAGATTATTAAAGATGGTGATCATCAATTATCATCAAAAAATCATATTAAGGTTATTTTGCAATCTATAAAAGAGATAATGAAAAAATAATCAATTAATTATTTTTAAGACATTCATTCAGTTTATTTTTGTAATTATTACTTTTAGTATCAATTAATTTTATACAATTTGTTGTTTTTTTTTCTAATTGATAATCACTATAAAGATTTATGGTAACTAAAGTAAGAATGATAAATATTATAAATATTATCAAAATTTCAATAAATGAAAATTTATTATTATGCATAAATATCTAAATTAGCATTGTATATTATTTATTGAACATATTTACCTAAATTAAATTTTAATTACATTACATTTTTATAAGAAATGGCTGTTTTTTAGTATTTACTTTAAATAATAAAAAGTTATCAATAGTTATGTCCACATTTTTTCCATTTTATTATTTAGGTAAACTCTTATTAGTTTATAATGAAAATAAATTAATGGAGTATGATTATGACAGAAATTACTAATAAGGATCCTAGACTATATAATAGCGATCTTGCCCCAACAACTTCAGATAAAAAAAATTGGGGATCGTTTGAAATTTTTAATGTCTGGGCTAATGATGTACAAAGCCTATTTGGATATACTTTGGCTGCATCATTATTTTTATCATATAGCTTAAATGGATGGGCTGTTTTTGCAGCACTAATATTAGCCGGATTTTTTGTAATGTGGTTAGTTAATCTTTCAGGCAGTCCAAGTGTAAAATACGGAATTCCTTATCCTGTTTTTGCTCGAGCTAGTATGGGTGTTATAGGAGCTAATTTTCCAGCAATGGTCAGAGGTATAGTTGCAATTTTTTGGTATGGTGCTCAAACTTATTTTGCATCAACCGCAGTAGCCCTATTATTAAATTCACTTTTTGGTTTAAGTGGGGGTGGTTCTGAAATTTTAGGAATGACAGTAATTGGATGGATTTCACTTATTTTAGTAGCTGGATTTCAAATATATCTTTTTTGGAATGGTATTGATTTAATTCGCCGATTTCTTAATTTTGCTGGGCCAGCAGTTTACGTAGTTATGATTATTTTGATGATCGTAATATGGATGAGAGCTGGTGGAGGATTATTGGCAGAAGTCGGAAATATTTTTTCAGGAACAGGAGATTATAGTGGAGGAGCTTTTGCTGCGTTTATTGCAATATTTGGAACAATGGTAGCCTATTTTGCAGCTGTAGTAATAAATTTTGGGGATTTTTCTAGATTTGTAAGTAGCGAATCTGAAATGAGAAAAGGAAATTTATGGGGCTTAGTTGGCAATATTGTAGTTTTCTCATTTATAGCTTTAATAGTTACAGCAGGAACAGTTGTTGTTTTTGGTGAAACAGTAACAAACCCAACAGATATGGTTGCAAGAGTAGATAATCTGTTTCTAACTATTGTGGCTGCTTTTGCATTTTTTACTGCAACTGTTGGTATTAATATGGTCGCAAACTTTGTTCCTCCTGCATATGATCTCGCAAATCTTATGCCAAGCAAAATAGATTTTCGTCAAGGGGGTTTAATTACTGCAATTGCTGGATTTATTCTTGCAGTGTTATGGGTTTCAGTGATTGAACAAATTGGTATTTTTCCATTTGTAAATACACTTGGAGCAATACTTGCGCCAGTTTATGGAATTATGATTGTTGATTATTATATGATTAAAAAACAAGAACTCGATATTCAACAACTATTTTCTACAGACCCTGGAGGTAAATATTATTATGATAATGGCTGGAATAGAAAAGCTTTAATCGCTTTGGCTATTGCTGCAATATTTGCTGTAGGTACAGTGTGGCACCCTGCTTTATCAGGTCTTGGGGGCTATGGTTGGATAATAGGTGCAGCTCTTGGAGCTATTTTGCATTACATTATGTCAAATAAATCGTAAAACTAAATAAAAAAACCCATTAAGAATAAAACTTAATGGGTTTTTTAATATTTTTTATTTAATATATTTTTTATTACTTCTTTAGTGTCTGTGACATCAATCTCAATGTCTTTGTATGTAAGGAATTCATTAGTGACTAAGTTGTCTTCCTTAAATAGACTGACTTGTTCACGATTAATTAAATTCAAATTAAGTTTTTCAAAAATATATGCTCCTAAGATTGCTAAATTAAAAGGTATAGGCACAAATAATCTTTTTCTATAAATTTGTGCAGCTATAAATATATATAAATCTTTATATGTTAATATTTCATTCCCGCCTAATTCATATATATTAGAATCAATATTTTCTTTTAAAATTAATTTTTGAATTGCTAAAGCCACATCATCTACATAAGTTGGTTGAATTCTTGTCTTTCCATCTCCAAACAAGGGAATAATATAAAATAAATAAAATATTTTAAGTAATCGATTAATAAATTTATCATCATTGCCAATTACAATACTGGGTCTAATAATTAAAAAATTTTTAATATTATTTTTAATATATTTTTCAGATCTAGATATGGCTTTTGTTCTATTTGATTTTGAATCACCGCTTATCCCTATCCCAGAAAAATATATATATCTTTTATCACTAAAATTTTTTAGAATATTAACAATTTTTTTATTAAAATCAAAAATTTGATTTTCAAATGTTGATTTTTTATTTTCTTGCCAAATCGTTCTGAGATTAAGTATGTAATGTGATTCTTCTATAAGCTTATTTAATATATCTAAATCTAGTGATCTTAAGTTTATTGGCAATATCTGACCAATTTCACCACATATCTTAAGTTTTGAGGCCTTTTCAGTATTTGAGGTTGGAATAATAATTTTATATCCCAATTTTGATAAACGACGAACAATATTGCTCCCAATAAATCCAGATCCCCCAAAAATTATAACAGTTTTCATAGTTGATGTCCTTATATGTGATATAACATTTTCATAAATGAAAAAAAGGCTTATATAACATTCTTATAATGAAAACTATACTTCATGAAGGGGATATTCCCACATCTGTAAAAATAGGCAATTCAATTGCTATTGATTCAGAGACAATGGGGCTAAATCCATTTAGAGACCGACTTTGTTTGGTTCAATTATCAACTGGTAATAATATTTGTCACTTAATAAAATATAAAAAAGAAAATAAAATAAAATCACCAAATTTAGCTAAAATTTTAAAAAATAAAAAAATATTAAAAATATTTCATTATGCTAGGTTTGACGTAGCAGTATTAAATTATAATTTAAATGTACCGGTTAATTCAATTTATTGCACAAAAATTGCTTCAAAATTAGTGAGAACATTTACTGATAAACATGGATTAAAAGATTTATGTAAAGAATTTCTTGATATTGAAATCTCTAAACTTCAACAATCTTCTGATTGGGGAAAAGATAAATTAACTGCAGCACAGATTAAGTATGCTGGGACTGATGTATTGTATTTACACAAAATTAAACAAATACTTGATAAAATGCTAATAAGAGAAAATAGGGTGGAATTAGCTAATGCGTGCTTCAATTTTATCAGTTATAGAACTAAACTTGACTTATTAGGTTGGGAACAAACAGATATTTTTAGTCACTAACATGAACAACAAACAAATTTTAAAAGAAGCTAATAGGGTTTTAGGTGTGGAATTAAAAGGAATCAAATCTCTAACTAAAAATTTTAATTACAAGTTTTCTGAATTGATTAAAGGAATAGTTAAAACAAAAGGCAGAGTAATTGTTACTGGAATAGGTAAAAGCGGTCATATTGCAAATAAAATTTCTGCAACTTTGGCTTCTACAGGAACTCCATCATTTTTTGTACATCCGGCTGAAGCAGGTCATGGAGATTTGGGGATGATTAAAAAAGGTGATAGCATTATAGCACTTTCAAATTCTGGGGAATCAAATGAGTTAAGTTCAATAATTAATTATGCAAAAAGATTTAATGTACCGCTATATAGTATTACTTCAAATCCTAAAAGTATACTTCACAAAAAATCTACAATAGGTTTAATATTAAATAAAATTGACGAAGCATGTCCTTTAAATTTAGCACCAACAACATCAACAACAATGATGTTAGTGCTTGGTGATACAATAGCATTAACATTACTTAAAATTAGAGGATTTAATTCAGAAGATTTTAAGATATTTCATCCAGGTGGCAATATTGGGAAAGATCTAAAAAGAGTTTCTGAAATTATGCATATAGGAAATAAATTACCTGTTATTAAAGAAAATTCATTGATGGATAAAGCATTAATATTGATGACTAAAAAGAGTTTTGGTTGTTTAGGAGTAATTTCAAAAAATAAGAATTTAATTGGCATTATTACTGATGGTGATTTAAGAAGAAATATGGGAAGTAATATTATAAGCAAGTCAGTTAATCAAATTATGACAAAAAAACCGCTTACAATTGACCAAAGCTGTTTGATAGGAGAAGCCTTAAATATTATGAATACAAAAAAAATTACTAGTTTATTTATTTGTAAAAATAAAAAACTAATTGGAATAGTTCATATTCATGATTGTTTAAGAATTACTACATAATATAAATTGAATATTTTATTTAAAATTAAAAAAAATGCATTGATTGTCATTTTTATTTTTTTAATCATTTTATTATTCTTTTTTTTATATTTGCAATACCAAGACAAAAATCAAAATACATTCATAAAATTAGAAAAAGATGCTGACATAATCAATCCAAAATTTATTAAAGAAAAAACAAATAAGGATTTTCTTGAAGTAATTGCTAAAAAAGCAAGCTTTTTATCTGAAAATAGTATGTTTCTTGAAGGAAATGTTGAATATTCCTCAAACAACTTTATTTTAAAAAGTGACAAAGTAAATTTCAATAAATTGAACTTTGATGCAAAAAGTAATGAAAATACTAGATTTGAATCTAAAAAAATTTCAATTGCATCTCATGGATTTGAAATAAAAGAAAAAGGAAATGTTGTTCATTTCAATGGAAAAAATATTGTAAAAATAAAATGATAAAAAAAATTTATATATTCATATTGACACTAAATATTTGCTTAGGATTTTCACTACATGCAGAAGAATCTAAAAATGATATAACTAAAATTACATCTGATGGTAGTATAAAATTATTTCAAAATGAAAAATATTATGACATTAACGATAATGTAAAAATAAAATCTAAAAATTTTGACTTAAATTCAGATAAAGTAATAGCTTATTATGATAAAGATTTTTACGATTTATACAAAATCATAGCTACTGGTAATGCAAAACTTATAACCTCTGAAGGTTCAATAATTGAGGGTGATGAAGTAATCTATGAAACAAACAATGAAAAATTCGTAATTTTAGGAAATGGAATATTTATTGATGACGATTTGACAATTAAAGCAGATGACATAAAAGGATCTTTTACAGAAATTAATAATGAAAGAGTTGTAAAGAATGTTGAAGCAAAAATGTTTAAATCTATGAAAAGAGTTTTTATACAAAATCGTGATATGAAATCTTTATCAAAATTTGCAACATATTCAAAAAAAGGCGAAATTTTAGAACTTTTTAACGATGTGCAAATTACTAAAAAACAAGAAGTTACAACTGGTGATTATGCAAATATAGATATGACAACTAATAATTACACTATTTCTTCATTAGATAATAAAGTTCAATTATTAATCAGTTCGGATGAAGATTCAAAATACTGTAAGGAAATAAATTATATGTATAGTACTGAAAAAGATTATAAAAAAGCAATTAAAAAAGCCGAAAAAAATCAAGATTGGAACGAAAAACATAAAATTGAAGAAGATTACAAAAGCTTTATTTCAAAAGGAACGATAAATCCATTTGAAAAAACACTAAAGGCTGCTAAATGTCACAAAAAATAATTAATTATGTGAAATATGGTACATTTAGAAAAAAATAAATTTTTAATTTTAGACAAAGGTTTAAGTTTAAAAAAAATAACTAAATCTATTAAGAAAAAACCCATTATAAGAAATATAAGCCTTAATGTACAAAGGGGTCAGATTATTGGCTTACTGGGTCCTAACGGAGCTGGGAAAACAACAGCATTTCACATATTAGTGGGCTTATTACAACCAAACAGTGGGGATGTTATCCTCGACGGAAATAAGATTACTGATATGCCAATTTTCCAAAGAGGTATTTTAGGAATTAGTTATTTACCTCAAGAAAGCTCAATATTCAGGGGAATGAACGTTGAGGACAATATCTACTCAATTATTGAAATTTCTGAAAAAAATAAAAATATAAGGTCAATAAAATTAGAAAATCTTTTAAATGAATTTGATATTTCACATTTAAGAAAATCAAACGCAACAGTACTTTCTGGCGGTGAAAAAAGAAGATTAGAAATTGCTAGAACTTTAGCAGCAAACCCTAAATATTTGTTAATGGATGAGCCATTAACAGGAATAGATCCTATTTCAATTGACGACATTAAAATTATAATAACAAAATTAAAGAAAAAAAATATTGGTATTATAATAACAGATCACAATGTAAGAGAAACTTTAAATATTGTTGATAAGGCCTATATAG
>CEUS01106666.1_pt1 | contig 13455 bp, 10 predicted proteins | sample 427031 | NCBI WGS metagenome assembly CEUS01 (sample SAMEA2622837, study PRJEB7988) | marine metagenome | biome: marine biome (ENVO:00000447); feature: marine epipelagic mixed layer (ENVO:xxxxxxxxx); material: "saline water (ENVO:00002010), including plankton (ENVO:xxxxxxxx)" | depth 140 m | reverse complement strand
TTGACCTCCATTAAGACTCCCATTATGGTCGGATTATAGCATTAATTTCTATTATGTCTGTTAGATAATTCCTTTGGTGACAAACCATATGACTTGTACTTTATATGCTATGATTATCCATTATAGCCATTGGAGAATACGTTGTGAGAAATTCTAGAACAGTCATTATTGATAACAATCCGGGTAGAAATGCACAAACATACGGAATCGCCCGGCAACTCGGTACAGATATGGAGCTTATTCATGAACCGTCAGTGGGTGTGATCGGTACTAAAGGTGATTCTCAGTGTTATCTGGGAGTTCAGAACAAGGTTGAAATAATTCATGAAGAACTAAGGAGTCAGATAGGTAGTGGGTCTGGCCAGATGAGCATGCGTCTTATACAACCCGAATACACCATAGCAACATCTGATGGTATGAGAAATGGAACTAGGGAGATGAGGTACTCTCTGATTGGCAGGGAGGTCACACATGACTCAGTTTGTGAGCATCTGAGTGCAAGTGGATTAGAAGGTACTATTGCTGTTGTAGCTTGTGATAAACCACCGGTTGGAACATTAGCAGGCATACTGGAACATAATAGACCAGCAATTCTAATGTCAGACGGAACAATTCGTCCAGGAATAGATTCGGTAACTAACGAAAGATTAGATATAATTTCTGGGTTTCAGGTTGCCGGAAGCGATGATGAGGATATGAAAAAAAGGATCGCTTGTGAGGCTTGCCCTGGTTTTGGTAGTTGTGGCGGCATGTTTACTTACAACACCATGCAAACCTTTATGGGTGTATTAGGGATGGAGCCACTCCATATGGTTTCTCCAGCTTCAGAAGATGCACGGAGAGTGGAACAATTCCCTGGTGAACTTGTGAAATACCTCAGGCAACTTATAGATAAAGGGATCACTCCCAGAGATATCGTTTCAAGGGATTCGATCAGGAATGCAGTGATTGTGGCCATGGCTATCGGTGGTTCTACGAATGTTCTTCTTCATGCTCCTGAAATCGCTAGAGCTGCCGGTTATGCGTATTTTTTCGATGAGATAATGTCTGCTGAAGAATTCAATTATCTTTCTCAATTTGTAGTGCCGGTTTTAGTGGATGCCAGACCATTTGGAAAATATTCTATGATTGATATAGACGATAAGGGGGGTGTGCAGGTTATTGTGAAGGAATTGCTGGATGCTGGCCTGTTGAACGGAGAAACACTTACGTGTACAGGGGAGACTTTAGCAGAACAGATCAATAGGCTGAACCCTCCTACGCCAGACGGAGAAGTGATATATACAGTTAAGGATCCCTATAAGTATACGGGTGGGCTGAGAGTTCTTGGAGGAAACCTGTCACCTGAATATACTGCAGTTTTGAAGCTTGCCGGAGTTGAAGGAGGCTTGGAGGATAACGTATTCATTGGTAAAGCCAGAATATTTGATGGAGAAAGGGCATTACTAGACTCCCTAGAGAAGGAGCCACATATATTTCAGGATCATGATATGGTTATAGTTCGTTACGAAGGCCCAAGTGGAGCTCCCGGTATGCCAGAGATGTTGGACTCGACCTCTAGAATAACAACTTTGTGCCGACAACAGAATATAATAGTTGGCCTTATGACTGACGCTCGTTTTTCCGGCGGCTCAGTTGGCCTTGTCATCGGCCATGTTGGACCAGAAGCAGCATTGGGTGGAGAAATAGGCCTGGTACAAGATGGAGATCAGATAATAGTTGATCTAAATACTAACGAGATCAATTGCACTGAACTGCAGGACAACTCTGTGTTTAGTGCAAGGAAACAGGATTGGCAAAAGATTGTCGACTCAAATGGAGGTATACATCCATCCGTTGGATTGGCAGATACTAGGCTATTAAACCGAATGAGACTTTCTGCCGTTTCTGCAAAATTTGGTGCAGGTATGCATCCAGACAGGAAGATATGGGTAAACGATCAGCGTGATCCAATAAAAACCGATTTTGTGCCTTCGAATAAATTCAGACTAGACACCATCAAGTGATGCTATATTATCCTGTAGGCAGCTAAAGCTTCGTGGTTAAGCTCAATCCCTATTCCAGGTCGGTCAGGAGGGCTGACGTGCCCATCATCTACTTGTAGGGTGTGCTTGAACATTTTCCCCCACATAGGGTTCGTAGACCCCCTGTAGTATTCGACTGTGAGCCCATTTGGTATGGCTGAAACCAGATGTACGTGGACATCCTGATTGCCATGAGGAGCTATAGTCAAGTCATGGGCTTGTGCTAGGGCCGCCACTTTCATGAATTCTGTGACTCCGCCCATTATCAATGCATCAGGCTGCAATATTGCCACACATCTGTTCTCTATGAGATCCCTGAAGCCATATCTGGTGTATTCATTTTCACCGGTAGCAATTGGGATAGATGTAGAGCTACTTATAAGTTTATGTCCTGCATAATCGTCGGGGTTAATTGGCTCTTCGAACCAGAATATGTCATATGGCTCCATCTTCCGTGCAATATCTATGGCTTCGTAGTATTTGTAGGCGCAGTTCGCATCTACCATTAATTTTACGTCGGGTCCTACAGCTTCCCTGACAACTCTAATTCTTTCGACGTCTTCTCTTATAGGTGCCCCACCTATTTTCATCTTTATTGCATTTGCACCTGTTTGCAGACTTTCGATCATTTCCTGGGCTAAGTCATCTAGTCCCTTTCCTTCTTCGTAGTATCCTCCAGCCACATATACTGGAGATTTATCTGTAAATCCGCCAAGTAGTTTATATAAAGGTCGATTTGCAACCTTCCCTTTTATATCCCAGATGGCTATGTCTATTCCGCTTATAACCCGAGTTGTTATGCCTCTCCTGCCAACAAGTTTTGGCTGCCACATTTCGTCCCAGATTTTTTCGTTGTTAAACGGGTCTTGTCCAATTACATATTGCTTCATGTGTTGAAGTATGCTGCTTACTATCTCACCATTATCCCCCATAACCCCACCGCATAAACCTATGCCAGTTATGCCTTCATCAGTTTCTATTTTTATGACATTTAATCCATCAGTAGGATAGACATATCGACCATTACGTATAGGTTTGGTTCGCTGCCATTGATAAACTTCTATTTTTACATCAGTTACTATCATGGATTTAATTCCTCAAAGTTTCGGATGATCGTTCTTATATTTCCATTACGACTTTTAGCGAGTTATCTTGTTTCTCGCTATAGGTATCGTAGGCCTTTTGTACATCATCAAATTGCATCCTGTGTGTGACTAAATGCGATAAGTCCAATCTACCAGTTCCTACTAGGTCTACACATTCAGCTATGGAACGGATATTTTCTCCTGCTCGGGCTGAGTTAGTAACATTTATTCTAGGAACCTTTAGATACATGGCATTGTAGTCAAACATAAATGAGTCTTCAGTATGAGTCATACCAAATAGTATTGCCTGGCCCCTTTGCTTGATTACTCTGAATACTTGATTGCAAGTCTCTGGTCTTCCACATCCCTCTATAACTATATCTGCCATATGGCCACCAGTAATTTCTGCGACAGCTTCTTCAATATTGTCTCTTAAAGGATTTAGGGTATGGGTTGCTCCCAATTTCTTTGCCATATCCAGTCTGTAATCTAAGAGATCAGTTACTATTATTTGACGCGCACCTGCCATTGCGATTAATTGAGTGAAGGCAAGACCTATAGGACCTTGACTCAAAATAACTACACTTTTCCCCAGGACGTTATCGGATTCTTGTAGTGCATACATAACAGTCCCAACAGGCTGACACATCATCCAGACTGATAGATCCCCATCGTTTGGGATCTTAATACATCTGTTTGGTGATTCTGCCATGTATTCAACTAGGCCACCTGAATTTACTGGTATGACTATTACTCTGTCACCGACTTTTAATTCGTCAGATTGGGTTTCAACGACCTCCCCGAGGCATTCATGACATGGGGCACCTAGACCAAAAGGGTAATTCTCTTCTGGATGGGCCCTGTCATATGTTCTAAGGTCAGAGCCGCATATAGATGTCCTTTCGGTTTTTATTAAGACTTGTCCTTCTTGTGGGGTAGGTGTTTGAGCCTCCACAAACTCGAGGTGTTTGTATCCAGTGAGTCTGACTCCTCTCATAAATCCTCCTAGCTGGTGAATTAAAATTAGTACGTACTAATCCTTGACCTGATAACTTTATCATAGTCGGCATATATCACTATAAGTATACGCTTAGCTAACCATTTCCGTGCAACATATCATATATTACATGAAAAGGACTCCTAGCTCCACGCTAAGAGTCCTTTTCATAGATGTCTTATTGGCTAATTCCCAATGCAAGGGAACTAACTCTCGATTGCTATAATTTTGGATGCATGATGTCTTAAGTGGTTGTTGCTGAAGTCCTAAGGTTAGCGACTCCTGTTGCAACCGTTATAATCATCCAACCCAGCCATACTACCATGCCAATTGGATTACCCCCACTAAAATCGAGGAACATACCGGTCATCATGCCAATTCCAAATATGAATATCACCCAACCTAATGGTGCAGGTAGGGATCCATTCTCGCGTGCTATGCCTAACCCCAGTAGTATTAATCCAAGGCCCAATATCATTGGCATTGCCCCAAATAAACCGTCGCTAGTAATTTCTAGAGTAGCTGCAATATCCCTATGGCCATCTGCGAGATGACTTTGAGCTTCTACAGAGAGACCAAATCCAGCGACAGCAATAGCAACTACTGCAGGGAAGAGTATACCGGCCAGTGTTCCAAATGCAGCGCCTCCGCCTTGGAGGGACCTCGACAGCATAGCAAGTCCGGCAAATATTCCTATGAAAGCAAATCCACCTGTCATATTCATAACGTTGCTCAATGCCTCTTGATCGAGATCAAGTTGCAAGCTTGCGATTGCCGTTTCTGATGGGCTTAGCCCTTCTGGAGCCTCCCCAATCACCATTGGATCGAGAATGAACCATATCAAAAACATACCTATCGGACCCAGTATCAATAACCATGAGGTTAAACTACGAGTGTTCATGTTAATTACCTCCATGAAACTTTTGTCGGCTCTAGGCTAGGTTAACCTTGAACCGCGGCGACATTATGCACCAATTTACTGAATTCGTAAAGTTATGAATACAAATTAATAAATTAAGAATGGACTTTATCTTTGATCAGACTATTAATATAAGCAGCAAGTATGTCAGAAATGTAGGTTGTAGAGTTGGTACATCCTATGCCAGTAGGCTTGCCAGCAATTCTGCTATATGCGTAGTCTCTCGGTTTGTACCGTGCTGTATCTGTTGCCGGCAAGATGTCCCTGTTACAACTATTTTTGTACCAGGACCAACTTCATTAACGGCAGGGAATAGACGTTGGGACCCGATAGTCATAGATATGTCGTAATGTTCTTTCTCATAACCGAAGGCTCCTGCCATACCGCAGCAGCCTGAGTCTATTTCTCGTACAGTCAAACCTGGAACCATGTTTAATATTGATAGAGCTGGACCGTTGCCCACTAAAGCTTTCTCATGGCAGTGACCATGGAAAAGAACGGTTTGTTCGGTTTCTTGGAAATCCAAATCCAAACTATTTTCTTTGTTGAGCATATCCAGAAATTCCTCAAGCAGGAATGATTTTTCGGATACTTTCTTCGATTTCTCATCCTGCAATAATTCCGGATACTCATCACGAAACGACAGCAGACAACTAGGTTCACATCCTACAATATATGCCCCATCTTCTATGTATGGGTAAAGCAGGTCTACATTATATCTGGCATTTTCCTTAGCAGCATCTAACATACCTTTCGATATCATTGGGCGTCCACAACATTTTCGGTCGACAAGATTCACCTCAAAGCCTGCTTCTTCGATAATTTTCACTGCTGCTTTACCAACATTTGGATAGTTATAATTCATGAAAGTATCGTTGAACAGAACTACCTTGCCTCGTGTTGTTGTTTCACCCGGTCCCAAATTTGATTCGAAGATTTTCTGGAAAGACTTATTAACGAATTTGGGTAATGGCCGTCGTTTATCTATATTAAGATATTTGTCCAGAATCCATCTGGTTATTCCGAGATTAGATAACCAATTGGAAACTGGAGCGAGAGCACTGCCAATCTTACTCAGATCACCAATATTGGCAAATATTCGGGCCCGTAGAGGATAGCCATTCTCCTTGTAATAGATGTTGAGGAATTCGTATTTTAGCTTTGCCATATCGACTTGAGAAGGACATTCTGCTTTGCAAGCTTTGCATTCGAGACATAGATCCATGACATCAAAGAGGCCCTTGCTGGCGAAAGTAGCTGATGGTATTTTCCCGGATAACACAGACCTTAGTGCATTTGCTCGTCCTCGTGTGGAATGTTCTTCATCCAAAGTTGCCATATATGATGGGCACATAGTCCCAGACATATATTTTCTGCACTCCCCAACTCCGTTACACATCTCTATAGCGCGGGTAAATCCTTGGTCTTTGCTAAAGTCAAATACCGTAGTTGGCTCATTCACTGTTTGGTCTGGGCCAAGACGTAAATTCTCTGTCATTGGTGGGGTGTTTATTATCTTGCCTGGGTTCAATATGTTATCAGGGTCAAAACTATTCTTAAGATCTTTAAAAGCTTGATATAACGTAGAGCCGAGCATTTTCTCTGTCCAAACTCCCCTTACAATGCCATCACCGTGTTCTCCACTCATCGAACCATTAAACTCGAGGACTAGGTCGCTAATCTGGTCAGATATAGAAACCAGATCTCTCAGGCCAGATTGAGTTTTTATATTGATCATGGGTCTTATATGCAAACATCCTACGCTTGCGTGTCCATAGTATCCGGCATAAGTGTTATGGCTCTTCACAATGGAATCGAATCTACGTACGTATTCGGGTAATCTTTCAGGAGACACAGCTGTGTCTTCGACGAATGGAAGTGGTTTAGAATCACCTTTAACACTCATCAGAAGTCCAAGGCCAGCTGACCTTATAGCCCAAGCACTTCTCTGTTCTTCGGGGCGCAGCGCTTTCGAACAAGCGTAAGATAGATTTCTTTTTTGCAATGCCTGATTCATATTATCTATCTTAGATTCAACTTCTTTCATGTTTTCGCCAAAGAATTCCACGAGCAAGATTGCTTCAGGATCACCTTCTATGAAGGTTGTCTGCCTGGATAGCCCTAAGGAGCTTTTACTTCTATCAAGTATCATTTTGTCTACTAGTTCAACCGCAGACGGGCCGTGATCGAGTATCATTACCGTTGCTTCCATGGATTCGAATAAGTCTTTGAAATGAACAATAGCCAGACCTATGTTGGTAGGTATAGGTTCCAGCTTGACTTTTGCTGCCGTGATTGTTCCAAGTGTCCCTTCTGAACCGACTATCATATTTGACAGATTTACTGGTTTGTTATCTCGTAGGAAATCTAGATTGTATCCGGATACTCGCCTCTGAATTCTTGGATATCGACGGTCTATTTCTTCTCTGTGTTCACTTGCCAGTCTCAAGGTTTCTGTGTATATACGTTTTTCCAATGAGTCAGGTTTTGATGAGAGAATACTTTGCAAGGCATTCTCTTCAATAGTATTAAAATGGACATGCTCGGCGTTAGAGAGTATTACATCTAACTCCAGAACTTGATCAGAAGTTTTACCGTATACAACTGAATGAGCACCACAGGAATTGTTGCCCAAGGACCCGCCAATTGTAGCCCTACTCTTAGTAGTAGGATCTGGAGTGTAATACAGTCCATAAGGTTTGAGGCCTGCGTTCAAGGCATCTATAGTGATACCAGGCTCTACAATAGCCCAACGTTCTTCGGGGTTAATGGACAGAATACGATTCATGTATTTTGTGAAATCAACGACTACGCCATGATTAACAGTTTGACCTGCGAGACTAGTTCCGCCACCTCTCGGGAGGAATATAGTTTTGCTATCAGAGCATATCTGCATAGTGGCTATTACATCATCTGTGTTTCTAGGTAACACAACACCTATGGGTTCCATTTGGTATATAGAGGCATCAGTGCTGTATAACATCCTGGAATAACTATCAAATTTGATGTCACCAGTAATTGTTTTTCTTAATTCGTACTCTACCTGGGTTTTCTCACTTAGACTTACCATATATCCCTCTTAGCAACAATATTCATTCAGGTATACTGTATTAATCTTCATCGTTTAATGGTATCGGTTCAATACCTTCCTCGAGTTCTAAATCGAGAGCATTTATTGAAATACACATCATAGTGTAATAGCCTATGCTAACTATTAAATCTACTGTAGCTTGCTGTCCAAGCAAATGCTCTACTGCAGCATAGGTTGGGCTTCTAACAGCTTTTTCTTCAAGGATTTCTTTAGTGAACTGAATGAATACCGCTTCCTTGGGCATAAGTCTTCTAGGGGGTCCGCCTTTTTTTATTGCTTCTATTACTTCGGTCCTTAGCCCAATTTCTTTAGCCGTTTCACAGTGATGAGTCCATACGTATTGGCAGTTAAATACCTTGGCTATAGTAAGGGTTATTATCTCTCTGATCTCAGGTGAGATAGTTGGGGAAAGATATCGTAATTGCTCTCCGAGCATAGCGACTTTTGATGCAACATCTGGGCTGTTAAGCAGTGCCTCAAACGGTCTGGCTACGTGCTCACGACTGCTAGATATACTCTCGTAGAGATGCTGTTTTTCTTGAGGCAAGTCCTGCTTTTTTATCAAAGGTACTCTGGTCATTACGGCTCCCTCATATGATTCCAACAGATTACAAACACAGTTCATTCTACAACAAACAGTTAAATAAGACCGTTAATTTAGCTACTAATTGGGTTTCCTCTCAAAGGCAAAAAGCACAATTGGTATTGCGGTGAATAGTACCACTGAAAGGATATAGTAAGCTGGTATATAAGTGTTGAATGTATCGAATGTCCAACCAAGGTAAACAGGGCCTACAACTCCGGTAGCTACTACTGCGCCGTCTATCGTTCCCCATATGGAGCCCAAATTGTTGGTCCCAAATAATCTGCCGCCTATTATAGGTCTTATGGGTACCATCATTCCATGACTGAATCCTAGGATCAATGAGAATACTACAGCATGCCAGTAGGTAGATACATTTGCTAATATTAATAGAGAAATGATCTGGCCGATAATTATCGCTATAAATACCTGGCGCCAATCGGTCCAGTCTGTGAGTATTCCTACTACTAATCTCCCTATAGCGCTGATTGTAAATGAAATTGCTACAGTCGATGCTGCTTTGGTAGTACTAAACCCTATGTCTTCGAAATAGGCTATTTGATGTGCCTGTATGCCACCCATACTTACGTGCTGTGTTCCCAATATAGCGACAAGTGCCCAGAAATATCTGCTCTTTACGGCTTGTTTCAGGGTGATTGATGGGGATGATTTTGTTGTATTGCTTGCATTGGTATCACTAGAGTTTTGTATTATGGTATCTCCATCAGGTTGAAGTCCGTAATCTTCAGGTTTTGAACGAGCTACCATGGCTAGTGGGATGCATACTATCCACATGCCAATGCCAAGTATTATTACTGAGGTGCGCCATCCTACAGATTCAAGAAGTGCTGCCACTAGAATTACACCAGGTCCTCCGAAAGCACCTCCCATGTATGCTAGGCTAGTAGCCCTACCACGTTGCCTGGTAAACCAGCGAGCGACCATAACTGACCAGGATACCCCATGAGATGAAGCGCTTACACCAGCTGACATAAGTACGAATGCTAGGTAGAAAGCCCAGATGTTTGGAGAAAGCCCCGTTAGTATAAGGCCTAGGCCTGCTATTATTACGCCAACAAGTATCACTTTTCTGGCACTGGCCCGGTCTACTAAATACCCAACCAATGGAGATAGAAAACCTGATTCTACTTGACGTAGGGAGAATGCTCCGGATAATACGGTTCTGGAAACACCAAAATCTCTGAGTATAGACAGGAAGAAGACTGTGAAGCCTTGCCATATGGCTAGTGCAATGTAAGAGTTTACGACTATGCTAGCTCCTACTATATACCACCCATAGAATAACTTGGGTTTACGGCTGGGATATGACAGTTCTAGCCTCCTAAGCCTGGATAAGTTTATACAGTAATTAATTTAACTGTTTTCGAAGTTATTTGGAAGGGATGTTCTACATAAATAATAATATACCTGTATACATTATAATTACATGAATCTGACCAATATATAATCAAATAAGGAGTTATATATGCCTGAATATAAAGAAGTGAAGTACGAACAGGATGGATCCATACTAACAATTACCCTTAATCGGCCGGAGTCACTGAATGCTCTTACACCAGCCCTGGAGGCAGAATTGCATGCCGCTCTTGAGCAAGGAGATATAGAAAATTCCGTTCGTGCAATTATTCTTACCGGCGCTGGGAGAGCGTTTTCCTCTGGATACGATATCTCAAAGAAAGGTGAGGAAGGTGGTGGGGATAACAGTACACCAGATTTGTTCAGCGTAAAACGGTGGCATTCAGGTTTGAGAAACCCCAACCTAATGTTGCATATAATGGAATTATCTAAACCTGTGATTGCTGCAGTGGATGGTTGGTGTATAGGTGGTGGATTATGGTATTCACTTGCATGCGATATAACAGTTGCATCAGATAGGGCAGTGTTCGCTCAGCCTGAGGTCAGAATGATATCTAATTCTTCGGTGTTATTTGCATTACTATGTGGTTGGAAAAATGCACATCGCTACGCGTTAACTGGTGATCATTTTGACGCACAAGAGGCGCTTCGTATTGGTGCCGTCAACGAAGTCGTTCCACAGGATCAGCTAATGTCTAGGGCGAAGTCTATTGCAACTCGCCTTTCAAATGTTCCTCGTGATTCTGTTAAAGTAAATAAGATGATGACCACTTATGCATTGCAGGCTATGGGTCTCAGGAATGCTCTTAACGTTAACGAATTCCTCAGCACTATTGTAAGGGGCTTGTCAGACAGATCAGATGTGGAACATTTGGAGAAAGCTAGGGAAGCAGGAGGATTCAAAGCTTTCTTGGAAGCTCGAGACGCTCCATTTATGCCAGAGGCATTTGGTCCAAGAAGCAAGCCAAAGGATTAATATATATTCATAGTCAGAATCAGTGGGGTATCGGTTGTAACACTGACATACTAGGATATAGAATGCAGTTACTCTGTGGATAGTCCAATACAAAAAATGGAGGATTTATGACATACGAAGCTATATTGGTGGATAAGAGTGACGGTGTTGGAACTGTTACGATGAATCGACCAGAGAAACTGAACGCGCATAACCGTCAAATGTCTAGGGAGATACGTCAATCATTTCTTGAATTGGATGCAGATCCTGAGATAGGAGCTATTATATTGACCGGTGCCGGAAGAGGATTCTGCGCTGGTGCAGATATGGGCGGATTTCAGGAGAGGATTGATAATAATAAAAAAGGTTCGTCTGCTCAACCACAATCACAACCACACGCGTTTAGTCCTGAGAATATCAACTTCCCTCAACTAATTCGCAGTATGAGCACTCCAGTTATAGCTGCTATCAATGGAGTGGCAGTAGGAATAGGGTTCACAATGACACTTTCCTGTGATATTAGGTTGGCATCTGAGAGTGCTAGGATGAGTGCGATATTCGTTAGGCGAGGGTTAACCCCTGAGGCCGGTTCTTCGTATAATCTGCCTAGATTAATAGGATTTGGTAAATCTATGGAAATGGTTCTTACAGGTAGAATGGTAGGTGGTCAAGAAGCAGCTGAAATAGGATTGGTTCAACATGTGTATCCTGATGATGAGCTAATTCCTGCCGCTAGAGAGATGGCTCAGACTATTAGTAGAAATGCTCCTTTAGCTGTCAAATGGTCTCGGGATTTGATGTTTAAAGGTTTGGATGGCAGCTTAGACTCGCAACTTCTAATGGAAAGACATATATTTGATCGTGCAACTAAGACAGAAGATCATGCTGAGGCTGTAAAAGCTTTCCTAGAGAAGCGTGATGCCACATTCTACGGAAGATAAAGAAACAAAGTTCTTTAAATTGACTGATGGTCGCCGTATCTCCTACTTGGAATATGGCGACTCCAAAGGTAAACCTGTAATTCTGCTACATGGCATACATCATTCCAGGTTGATGTTTGGTCTTATACCTGGATTTCCCTTTAGTGACAAAGCGCGGTTCATAGTGCCTGATAGACCTGGCTATGGGATGTCTGATACTTATAAACATGGGTTTGCTGTAATTGATTACTATAAAGATATTAGAGAATTAGCTGACTATCTGGCATTAGATAAGTTTTCTATTTTCGCTTTTTCTGGTGCGGCAGCCTATTCTTTGGTTTGTGCTTGGAGAATGCCAGATAGGGTTCTAAATGTAGGGATATATGCAGGTGTAGGGCCTCTAAATGAAGTGTCTAATAGGGGAATAATACCGCCCTTAAAGCTACTTTACTGGGTGTCCGATATTATGCCTACTGTTGCTAGTGGAATCATGGATTCTGTTGGCATATTGATCAGGAAGAATTTCTCGCTATATAATAAGCTCCTGCGCTCCAGACTTACGGAAACTGAGCAGGTTCTGCATTCAAAGTTGAGCCCTCCAGAGGGTATTGTGTCGGATAGACTTGAGGGATTCAGACAAGGTGGCAGGGCCTCTACTTATGACATATCTTTGGCACGTAATTGGCCTGTTCCCCTAGAAGAGATATCAACTGAAGTCCATATATGGCAAGGTTCCGATGATAGATATACTGGTTCAATGGGCGAGTATATGGCGGAATTAATACCAAATTCTCATTTGAATATTGTAGATGGCGAAGGGCACTACTGGATTATAGATAACCTAAAGGAAATGTTGGAATCTTTGGTAGAGGTTAGCCTTTAGGATAGAAAGCTTTTAGTAGCTTCCCACAATAATCTTATTGCTAATATTGTAAGAACGGTGTTGAATGCTATTTTGAATGCCTTTTCTGGCATCCATGTAAGTATGTTCTTTCCAGACCAGGTACCCATTATGCCGAATACTATCATGCCTAGCATGAGTGGTATATACGGTGTAAAAGTGAAGCCAAGGACACCAAAAGTAAGGATTTTTATGCCATGTTGCCACGACATGAAAGCCGCATGTGTTGAGACTGTGGCTTGGCGTTCATCAGTTGTTGACTTGACAAAAGGTGCTACCAGAGGTCCCGTGCCTCCGACAAACATCGTTGCAAAAGAAGAGAATATTCCTACGCTTGTGAATGTTATCCATGAAGCTTTCATTGCTTTGGTAGCAGGACCCCATAGAGTCCACAGTATAAAGAGGCCTATAATGCCTTGTAATATGTATTTAGGTAGTGCGAATACTACTTGACCTCCAATTGCAACACCAATTATTGACCCTATAACGAATGGAAGCATCCATGTTAGTTGTATGTGTCTCCACATCATCAATGCTCTGCAAAAATTTGAATTGAGCTGTATTACTGCGTGTATTGGAATAATGGCTATGGGATTTAGTAGG
>CEUS01139094.1_pt1 | contig 13459 bp, 5 predicted proteins | sample 427031 | NCBI WGS metagenome assembly CEUS01 (sample SAMEA2622837, study PRJEB7988) | marine metagenome | biome: marine biome (ENVO:00000447); feature: marine epipelagic mixed layer (ENVO:xxxxxxxxx); material: "saline water (ENVO:00002010), including plankton (ENVO:xxxxxxxx)" | depth 140 m | reverse complement strand
CCCCGTGATTGCGCTGAGGAACAAATACACCCAGAAATTAAAGCGCTGGTCGGCTTCAGCTGTGCGGCACAAGCTTTCAGAAATAATGATCCATCCAGGAACTGCGGCTATCAAGGTCCAGAACAACGGGATTCCAAGGCAAATGTAAGCAGCAAACGCACCCGCCGACCAGATCGCCCCCAGTACCAACCTGGATAATTGGAAGCTGCTGGACCTGGGCTTATTTATGTGCAGCGCGACGATGGCTACCACGCAAGTGCCAACGGCCAAACCAAGCCAGGCTCCACGAGTGCGGGTGTAGACGAGAAAGACACCCATCAAAGATGTCGATAGGCTAGAGACTATCAGGTCGGGCAATCTTCGTGACATCAGGAACATCAGCGCACTCAGAGGGAGGGCACAGATCAGATACATTGCAGCAAAGTTCCTGTACCCGAAGGTTGCACTGGGTTGTCCATTAGAGGGGATATCCAGAAACGCAATATTCTGGTACTGGAGTATGCCAATGAGGGCCACAAGAAGCCCGGCGAGGGCGTTCGCCCACAGTATTGCTCGCAACCTGGAGATGGGGAACGCGTTGCTGACAAGCAAATAGAGACAGGCCATTGCGGCCAGATTGAACAGCTCGAATAGGGTATCGATGTTGTGAGAGGTGTTCAATGATGCTACTATGGCAAGTCCCACGAAACAGGCCAGTGGAGCGGTAAGTGGAGTTCTGGCGAAACGAGCATCTGTTCCCCAGTTTGTATGCAGCATCCAACCCACGATGCCTAGGGCGATGCAGGAATGAAGCACAAACACTTTCGGCCAGAGCGAGTATTCATAAATCCCAACTGGGTACAAGATAGGGAAAGGAACCATTGCCAGGGGGACTGCACAAACCATCGAACACAGTGCGGCAAGCGTAACGGTCTCTCCGATCGACTTCATTTTCAACAAGGATTCGATCCTATTGGGAGTTTCCAGGGCTGAGTTCATTTATACGGCTTCTGGCAATTCGGGCGAATCTGGGATCACCCTTCCAATGCTGGATGAATGCCTTGTATGCATTCACGGCGTCTCGGATTCGGTTTGTACGGGAGAACAATTCCCCCAGGGCATAGTAAGACTGGGCGTCGTTTGGTCGGAGCTCGGTGGTATGCAAGAATGTCTCGATTGCCTCGTCCAACTTTCCTATTCTGGCGTATAGTCTGGCAAGATTGAACCAAACATCGGCCAAATCAGGAACTGTGTCAAGTGCCCGCCTAAAATAGGTAATGGCCTCGTCATTGAGACCGAGATTCTGGCAGGCGATCGCCATGCCATTCAGCATTTGTATATCGAAGGGCCTTCTGCGCAGAGCATCGGTGTAGAGAGCTTTAGAGGCCTCGAAACTGCCTACCTGATTCAAAGCATAACCACGAAGGTGCACCGCTTCCATGTGGAAGGGACCTGATTCCAAGGCATGTCCCGTGGCCTCCGCAACAGCGTTCCAATCAGATGCACGCTCTGCGATGATTGCCTGTTTCATCTTGTATTCGAAATCCACAATGCGCCAGGTCAGGCACAACTGAAGACCGATGAGGATTATTGCTAAACCCATCGCATACCGCCATCTTGGGCCGTGATCAAGACCGGGTCTACTTCCTGAGTCAAGGGTGTACAGGATTCCGACGCAGACCCAAAATATCACCGTCGGGGTCACGCGTTCCTTAGGGAAAGAGAACAGGCTGTGAATTGTTATGGCGAGTAGACTCGCGAGACATGCGGCAGAAATGCAACGAGTAGAAGAGGACTCCGAGTTCAGGTGACACCATACCTTACCCAGCACTGACAACGCGAGCCATAGGTAGCAGACAATGCCAAGGATGCCGGTTTCGGAGAGTATCCACAAGAGGTCGTTGTGTGGACGTTCGGGTGCTGCTCCAAATGTAACCCGGTCGCCCCGATCGAAGCGAGGATAGTGTACCGACCAGTTTCCTGCCCCAACACCGAAGATTGGGGCGTCGGCAAACATGCCGATCGTGTGTAGCCACATCGTTCCCCTTCCTCGCCCACTGTCCTTGGACACGAGAGAAGAAATCGCAGTAGACAGGCTGGATTTTTTCTCGTCAATACTCTGAGGACCAATTTTGGGTAGTCTGGTGGGTAGAAGGGACAAAACCGCTATAATTGCAGCTGCAACCAGAAAGAGCCCGAGCCGCTGCAAGTTGAGTTGTGGGGAATACGTTGACCAAAGATTCGACACTGTAAGCCACAGCCACGCCAGAGTGGAGGCCGTTGCGATAGCGGCAAAACCTTGCTTGAAGGGTAGGTCCTGTCCCAGAAGATAAGGAAGGCCAAGAAGAATACCTGTCAGAATCGGATTGAAGAACATCAGGGCGACATAGACGGTGCGATTTGTCTTCCCAAGCGACTTCAGAGTCCAAAGGCCTACCGTGACATATGAGGCAAGTATCAGGCCCACCCAGGCACCCCGCGTTCTGGTATATGCGAGAAATACGATCAGAGCAGCCAGGGCAGTGCCACCCAGGATTCGGTCTTCCCTATGTCGGGATATGGCCAGGAAGGCAACTGAGAAGGGAATGCTTTGGATCAGATACATTGCTGCGATGTTTCTAAACCCGAGTGTGGCGCTCGGGAAACCCGCAGAAGGAATGTCGAATGGACGGTATCCAAGATGCTGCACAATGCCTGCTGTTGAAACCACCAATGCGGTTCCTACCCAAACGCGCAAAATGCCTGTAAGTTGTGAGGGATTTGTCAGATTGGACAGGGCAATAAACAGCATGACGCCGCTAAGCAGTTTTGTGATATCCACCAGCCCTGCCACGGTATGGTTGGCCGCGTACAGGGAAATAAGACTGGCCGCCAGAAATGAAATGGCGGGGGGGCCTGCGGAAGTTAGCCTGATCCATCTTGGGCCCTGCCATGCCCAATATACATACAACGCCGCTACTGCTGCCTGCCAGATCAACAGCTTGGGAGGCAGCGTATAGTCGCGCAGATGCGACCAGTATATCAAAGGTACAAAAGCGAGAATACCCGACACGATCCATGTCAGGATCGCAGAAGAGCTAGGCCGTGTCTTGTCCAATCAGTTGGTTCCTTCCAATGCTTCAATTTTCCCAAGGGTGAGTTCTATATACACAGAGTCTCCCTTCCACAGGTCAACGAACGTCCTGTAGGATCGGATCGCCTTCACCGTGTCACCTGTTGCAGCATACAGGTCACCAAGGTTGTGGTGCGGTCTGGCATAGTTCGGTCTTGCGGATACCGCATTCATGTAGGCGGATTCCGCTTCGGTGTATCGTGCGAGAGCGGCCAGTACAGCACCCTCGTTGTTATGGTGTTTGGCTTCCCCAGGAGACAGACGAACAGCAGATCGGTAAGAGACCAGCGCGCCTACCAAGTCGCCCTTCTGCTGAAGTGCTCGTCCTAATAGAGAGTGGAATTCGTCAGATGTCGGGGAGATCTCCGTTGCCTTTATCAGCAGGTCTATCGCTTCGTTCTTTCTGTCCGTTCTGTCGTAGGCCTCGGCCAACCCCACCGCAGCCTCTAACGATCGAGGGTAGAGGTCGAATTCGATGCTGTAATGCTTGGCTGCCAGTTGGTAGCGGCCAAGGTCCTGGTAGACGGCACCCAGAGCAGAGTGACCTGCATAAGGATGGTATCTGAGGGCCCGTTGGTAGGATTGTTCAGCCATCTCCAGCTCACCCAGATTGTGGTGCGCAAGTCCTTGTAGAAGCAGAATTCGATGGTTCAGATGTCCCCAGGTGTTGGCGAGTTTCGCCTGCTGTGTCACTTGCAACCAGTTCCTTTCTCGCCACCCACCCAGGGCTTGAAGATAGTGGGTATCAAAAAGTATCTGCCTGTAGGTGACGGCCAAAGCTCCTGCAAGAAGCAGAAGGAGCAATGTGGCTGGAAGCAAGAGTGATCCGGTGAGTTGGCGTCTTGACAGTCTCGTGTCAGCCGCGTATCGCGCAGCGAATCCAACGCCCAACCAGAAAAGCAGGGATGGCGCAACCCGTTCTTTTGGAAAACTGAACAGGCTGTGACCCAGGAGAGCAAGGATACCCACCGCAATACCCAGACCAAGCATAGTCTCGGTCGTATCGGGTCTGGAGACGAGCGCATCCCATACCAACTTGAAGAGAACACAGAGGATCCACAGGTAACAAACCAGGCCAGGCAAACCTGTTTCGGACAGGATCCAGAGGAAATCGTTGTGGGGCCGTTGGGGTGCCGCATTGCTCGAGATCCAGTCCCCTTTGTCGTAGCGCGGATACTCGTATTGCCATCCTCCAAGACCCACACCTAACGGATGGTCCAGGACCATTTTCAGCGTGTGTTTCCACACAATGAGTCTGCCACGGGCGTCCCCGGGCGAAAAGGTCTTCACCAGCGTCGTCAATGCGTCCGACTTGCGTTCATCGAATCCAAAATGACCGCTTTTCTCCATTCGAGGCTGCAATAAGGACAGGACAAGGATCCCGACCACAAGCAATATCAGAATCTTTGTAGAATGTATTCTGAAATGAGGTGCTCTGCCACGACGCCAGACTACCAGGCAGGTTATAAAGAGGGATCCGCCCAGACCCAACCACGCGCCCCTGGTTCGTGTGTAGACCAGAAAAACTAACATCAGGGCTGCGGCACTCCACCACAAGGTCTGGTGACTGAGACGTGTTGACGCCAACCCAAAGGCGATGGCTACAGGTATCGAGATAACCAGATAGCTGGCGGCAAAATTGCGATACCCGAAGGTGGCGCTTGGATTGCCGACTGTTGGAATGAAAGTAAAGCCCCAACCCAGATATTGGCAGATGCCTACACAGGATATCAGAACGCCTGCGATCGCAGAAATCTGGTAGATTCTGCCGATCTCAAATCGGTTAATTGCGTTTGCAGCAACCCAGTATATCGCAAACGCAGTGAGGAGTCTAGAGGCCTGGACTGTTCCCTCAATCCAATTTCTCGACCACAGAATAGAAAGGATGGCGATGAGGAAGTAAGCTAGAATGGGTAGGTTTAAGGAACTCGCAGACGAAAGGATGGGGTTTCTGTAAACCCAATAGCACCACACTGTGGCTGCGACGATCAGTAAGACCTGTAGTAGGAGCAGCCTGGGCAGCAGGGCAAATTCGAATAGCCCGTTCCAATAAAATAGTGGGACAGTCAGACAGGCCGCCCCAAGTGCCAGGGCAGGAGGGCGCAGTCCGAAGGCACTCATTTCTTGCCTCCAAGGTAAGCCCTGATCTCGTTGACTCTCCTGCGGGCGGTCGCAGTTTGACTCTCAGGCAGGCCCATTCTGTCCGCAATCTGCAAGAAGGTCTGATAGGCTTCTAGGCAGGAAGGTAAAACTGTTGAATCGTCGGCCGATTTTTGAAACAAGGCCTCTCCTAGATTATGTTGGATCCAGAGTTCACCAGGGGCAAGTTCAAGGGCCGATTCGAATGTGCGGATTGCCGGTCCAACCCGTCCCACTTCCAATTGGGCAAGTCCGAGATTGTTGAGGATGCCTAAGTCGGTACTGTCGTGTTGGAGAGCTCGGCGATAGGCAGTAATGGCAGCTTCGAAGTTACCGTCCTTCTGATATACACCGCCCAGATTATTGTACATTTGGTAATAGGTCGGAGAGAGTTCGAGGGCTCTATTCAAATGTCTATCCGCTGCCTCCAGGCTGTCGATCTCGGCATAGTATCTTCCAAGATCTCCGTGCAATTCGGCTGAGTGAGGGTGATAGACGAGGCCCTGTTTTGCACTGGCAAGAGCCATTGCCGACAGTCCTGCGGATTGATATCCCTTTGCCTGGAAAAGGTATGCCTGGTGGTCAAAGGGACCATAGGACAGAGCATCTGAAGATGCCTTCAACACAGCACGATAATCTCCGCCCTTATGGAACTGATTTGCTCGAAGGTATTGGGCGTCAAACCTGACGTAGCGATAGGTGAACCAAATTATCGCCGTTGTCAACAAGAGTGTGGTAAACATTAGAAAATTAAGCATACCCGGCCTGGGGACCTGCCGGGTTTTCCTGGGCAGGTCGAGTAGAGCCAGCAGAGCCAGTCCGGACCAGAATATCAAAGAAGTTTCTGCCAGGTCTCGTGGGAAGCTGAATAGACTATGGCCCATTGTGGCCAGGAGGCTGGTACATAATGCGATCGCAAGATACGTCTCTTCCGAGCTTCGCGATCTTTTCAGGATCCGGATTACAGCGAATAGGAGCGCAAGCAGGAGCCACAGGTAGGCCATCAACCCAATGGCGCCAACTTCAGACCATATCCATATGAAGTCATTATGCGGTCGCTCCGGTGCCGATCCAGGCCTAAGCATTATGCCGCCGTCGTAGACGGGGTAATTATGTTTCCAGTTGCCAACCCCGACACCCATTACAAGGTGGTCTTGGATGAGCCTTCCGGTTTGCTTCCACATGTGCCGTCTTTCTCTATCTCCACCCGGCGCAGTGACGGATGTCAGGGCATCCAGGAGTTCCACTTTCTTTTCGTCAATTGCCCTTACCTGTTGGGACGCTATCCTTGGTTCGAATAGGGATAACACTGTAGTCATCAGGATTGTCCCGATCAGGAAGATCTTTCCGGCGTTGCTGCGCAGGCTGACTCTAGAGACATCAAACGGCGTTTTCCAATGGTAGCGGGCATGGCCGGCAAGCATTGCACAGACCAGGAGAGACCCCGCCAACCCACCCCACGCCCCGCGGGTTCGGGTATAGATGAGGAATACGGTCATCAAGCCGGTAGAGGTTAGTCCGAGATAGTAATCTCCAACAAGTTTTCCACGAAGGCAGAGATACAACGACAGTGGGATACTCATTACCAAATAGGCGGCTGCAAAATTCCGATAGCCGAATGTGGCGCTGGGCCGACCGTTGGACAGGAGCCAGGACATGTCAAATCCGCGGGCTTCGAAGATTCCAAGGATCGAAACCAGTATTCCGATAGATGCACACAGTCTGAGGAGACCATGGAAGGCGGAGATCGGAAACGTATATATCAGAACGAAGAACAGAAGAATATAGGTCAGGTGATGCGACAGGCTGAGCAGGCCAGACAATGGGTTGATTGCCTGGCCAATTGAGACAACCATTGCCAGTGCGTAAAGCAGTATGGGCAGGTTGAGTGGCGAATGATGAAGGTTGACAGGCGATTTGTTGCGGTAATCACGCAACCAGGCAACAACAATCAAGAGTAGCACAATTTGAGTCAGAAGACGTTTTGGCAGAATTGTGAAGGAGAAGAGTCCTTCGTGGTGGATGAGCGGGACAAGCACGAACAGGAGATACAGTCCCCTCCGACTCATCCTGACGGAGAATGTCGACGATTCCTGATCTTTACGTTTCTTCCGGTTCGCCATAGACTATTCCCCGGTGTTCATCTGTGTCCGAAGTCTCTCAACGTGCCTACGGAGGTTCTCCCGGTCTTCGGTAGATCCACTCCAGTTCAGGAGGACCCTTTCATAGGCCTCGACGGCTTCATTTAGCATCCCAGACTTTTCCAATGCCAACCCCAAATTGTTGAGTGCGTCAACAAACCCCGCCTTGAGTGTTGTAGCCTTCCGAAGATGAGATACAGCATCCTCGAGTTGGCCCTGCTGCAACAAGAGCGTGCCCAAGGTAGCCCTCGCTTCGGGACTATCCGGCCACTCCTGTACTACCACCCTGTATTCCCCGATGGCGTCAACCACACGATTGGTCTGGATATAGACATTTCCCAGATGTGTGCGAGCCTGTGTATAACCAGGTCGAATTGACAACGCCTTGGTGAATGACGATATGGCCTGGTCCCATTCCGCTGTGCCTGCCAGCAGCACCCCGAGATTGTGATGGGTGTGTGCATAATTCGGGTGGGATTCGAGTGCTTCACGGTAGGCTGAGATTGCAGCATCCCGACTGCCGCCAAGCTGCACGTATCTTGCCTTGAGAAAGCTCGCCCGATGGTCGAATGGACCCTGTTCCAGGGCGATATCCATCAGCCTGACAGCCGGAAGCCACTGTTGACGTGCGGCATATGCCTGAGCCCGATTGTAAGACACATCGAATGCCATATGACGCCAATTCAGCACCAATGCAAAGGCGGAAACCAGGAGGGTCAGAACGTGGAGGACCCAGGCTTTGTTTCTACCAAGGCCTCGCTCAGGAGAAAGGGCCCCGAGGGCACTGAGATGAATCCAGAACAGACCTGCCGAGGCAGGTTGTTCCTTCGGAAAGCTGAACAGGCCGTGTCCCAGGAGAGAGAAGATTCCCAATACGGAACAAACCGTGAGCGCACGGACAGACGCCTTGTTACTACCCATGGTGCCTACGGCAAGTTTCACGGTGGCAATGATCAGCCACAGGAAAGCAAGGAGTCCCAGGAGCCCTAACTCAGAGGCGATCCACAGGTAATCGTTATGAGGGCGGACGGGCTCCGACGCACTTGTTATTTTTCCCTCAGGATCACCTTTGTCGTAAAGAGGATACGCATACTCCCAGTTGTCCAGCCCGACCCCGAGAATGGGGTGGTCCACGATCATTTCAAGGGTATGCCGCCACATCGCGAAGCGCCCTCTGTCGCTTCCCGGCTTGACTATAGACGCTACTGCTACGGCCGTTGTAGATTTTTGTTCGTCGAACCGCTGGATGACTTCCCTTGATGAATGATTTGGCAACAGGAGTCCTGCCGCAAACAAGGCGAGGCAGGTGCACAGGCCGTAGACACGGTAACGAGACTGGAGAAATGTGCTCACACTGAACTTGAGCGATCGAAGGGAGTTTCCACAGGAAAATGCAAGCGCCAATGCGCAAAGACTTCCGAGGACCAATCCCAACCACGCGCCTCTGGTGCGCGTAAAAATCAGAAACAAGGATATGATCACCAGAGATAGTCCCCAAAGTAACCCCCTTCGATTGTCCGATTCCGTAATGAGCACATAGAAGCCGAAAGGTAAGGCTCCAACCAGGTATGAGGCTGCCAGGTTGCGGAAGACGAATGTGCCGCTGGGCAAGCCAACCGAGGGAATAGCCAGGATTTCCAACCCAATGCCGGAGTACTGTGCGATGCCGATCAGCGAGAGCATCACTGCCCCGAGAGTACTCAACTGAGCCCATACACGTATGTCCTTGAACTCGATCAGCTGTGTGATGGTATACAAGAAGATCAAGAGTACAATAAGCTGAGTCGCCTCCACCAGGCCGGAGAACCGGTTGGTGGACCAAGCCAGCGAGAGCACATTGACCATCACGTAGGCGGATGCGGGCAACCATAAAGGGGAGCGTGCATTCTCAACCTGCGCGGACAGCCGGTACCATATGCCAAGGAGCGAGAGCCCTACGGCTACGACATATAAGACCATTCTCTTGGGCAAGAGATCAGAAAGTCCAAACCCGGGGTGGTAGACCAGTGGCAGGAGAAGGAGCGCGGTACCGACCAGAAATGGCGCAACTATGCGTGCGGGGTGTCTGTCATCAGGGGACATCGGATTCCCCCACATCACTTCGTTCCGGAAGCATCTCGTATCGTACACCCAACCCGCCAAGGGCCCGAATTGCAGGCGTGAACCTGGGGTCCTGTTGTAAAGCACTTAGATAAAACTCTTGTGCCTCGAGCATCCTGCCCTTCATCCGATATGCCTCACCAAGGTTGTAGTGTACCTGTGGCACATTCCGTTTCTGAGGTAGCGCTTTGTTGTAAGCGGTAATCGCTTCATCCAGTCGACCCAGATCGCGTAGTGCTTGACCCAAGTTGTTGTGTGCTTCCGAGAAACCTGGGTACAGATCAAGGGATTTGTTCAGGGCATCCACCGCCTCGAGGGGACGCCCCGTTCGTCTCAGAACGGTGCCCAGATTGTTGTAGGTGTGCGGGTAATTGGGATGAAGCTCCAGCGCCTTCCGGTAGGCCCTCTCGGCACCGGCCAAATCCCCGAGCCTGGATCTGGCGAGGCCCAGCGCCGTATACGTTCGGAACCGAAATGGGCCCAGGGCATCGGCCAGCTCAGCCTCAGTTTTGACCTGATCCCAGTTTCCGGACCTTTCTGCAATGTGGACGCGCAGGTGGTGGACATCGAATTGCATCCGCAAGTAGGTGATGTAACCTGCCATTACGAGCACGGCGATCATGAGCGCAGTAACCGAGGTGGTCGTGCGGGAAGAGGCTTGCCTTGCCGACGATCCCACGTGTTCGGAATAGAGCCTGGCGATGCATCCCACCCCTAACCAGAAGGATAGCGCTGGGAGGACTCTCTCTCTCGGAAAATTGAACATACCATCACCCAGGTGTGCAAGGATCAGGACGGATACACCTAACGATATGGTTTTCGAGTTATCGTTGCTGCTTTGCACCAGAACCAACACCATACGACCCACGACCACAAGTATCGCACCGAAGGCGAGCAGGCCCAGAAGACCCAGTTCGGACGCGATCCAAAGGAGATCATTGTGCGGCCGAGAAGGTGAAGCACTTACGTTGACTTGATCACCCCTGGAAAAAGCAGGGTACTGATACTGCCAGTTTCCCAGGCCGACGCCCAACAGAGGATTGGCCGCAACCATTTCCAAGGTGTGCTGCCAAAGATTCAGCCGCCCACGGTGCCCTTGTTCCGATGCTATCGACAGGATAGCGGTCATCGCATCCGATTTCTTCTCATCAAAGTGCTGACTTCCAGGATGCCGAATGTTGTCCGGCAAGGTGCCGGCAACCATCACCACAAAGGCGACGGCCACAATCAGTTTCCATCGGAACCGATTAAGGGCTGTTTGCGTGCGGTGACCGTACATAGCTGCGATCGACCCGACCAGAGTAATTGCTACGGCCAGGCCAACCCAGGCCCCACGCGTGCGTGTGAAGACCAGAAAGGTGCCGAGAAGGGCTAGCAATATCGAATAGACAACGCATCCCTTCCGACTTGTGGCCTGACGAAAACCGACCCAGGCAAAAGGAATCACACACAGCAGATATTCGGCAGCAGCATTGCGATGGAAGAATGTGGCGCTGGGCTGAGCATTAGAAGGAATGTTCCAAAATTCCAAGCCGAAATACTGTCCAATGCCAATTAGCGACAGCGGCAGACCCGTCCAGGCCGCTACCGCGAAGACACGCGTATAGGAAGCCGGTTCCAGCCCAAACAGGGCGATAAACGCTATGGATATAAGGGAGGTGTATTGGGCAAGCTGAAGATACGATTCTATTTGATTGGCTGACTGGGTGATGGAGAGGGCGGAAATTACAAGGTAAAGAAGGACTGGCAGGATGACCGGTGAAGGATGCCATTGCATTTCGCTTGTTCTGAGATTCAGTATCAAAAGAAGGATGAGCATTACTTGAACTGCAGCAAGCTTTGGCAGGAGCGTTCCTTCGTAGATCCAGCTCAGATACAAAAAGGGTGTGGCTGCAAACAGGACATACCAAACGAATTCCGAGCAAGTTAACGACCGGTTATCCTTCATACAAACTCAGCGCCTTTCACTTTGATAGATCGCGGTCTTGACTTCCTCTCAATTGTTCCAGAATTCGATTCACCGAATCCAGAATTGCACGATCCCCCTTGAATCCTCTTGTGAATACCTCGTAAGACGCGATGGCCTTGGGAATGTCTCCCATTTTGCGGTAGGCGTTGCCCATATGGTAATTCATGCTGGTGGGGTCTCTCTGCCAGTAATTTCTGAACCGCGCATATGAATTCAGTGCTTCGGTTCTGTGCCCAAGGTCGACGTGGGTGTTTCCAATATTATAATGTATGATGGGTTCATCCGGTTTCAACCCAAGTCCCTTCATAAAAGTAGCCATGGCCTCCCGGTGCTCTCCGAGGTCGTTGTAGGTCATCCCCAGGTTGTTATAGATATTCACATTGCTGCTGTCTCGGTCCAGGGCTTGATGATAGGCGTGAACCGCTTCGTTCCAGGCGCTTTTCTGTCGATACCCATTGCCGAGGTTGAACCAATGCAGGGATAGATCCGGCTGCATTTTCAACGCGATCTGATAAAGCTCCAATGCTCTGTCCGTGTTTCTACGCGTTTCCGCTTGAACACCCAATCCACTGTATGCGCCTGCCAGTTCATTCTTCGCAGCTTGTATGAAGTCCCTATTTCCTCCCTTGTACATCCTGAGGAAGTTGTTGTAAGCTTCTATCGCCTTGTCGTATTCCTTCCTGTCTGTATATGCTCTGCCGAGATTCAAGTAGGCTTCAAAGGATTCGTATCCCGGGAAGAGCGCCTGTTTTGAAACAGAGATTACACTGTCCAGCATTCCCTGCTGGTGGTATATGACCCCCAGGTTCACGTAGGGTTGCGTATGATGGTTTCGGAATCCCAACCGATAAGCGGCAATCGCCTCGTCAAATTGCTCCAGCCTCTGATACAGGGTTCCCAAATTGTAGAATGCAATATGGTGGGCGGGTGCAATCGCAACCGCTTTTTTGTAGTACTGTAGCGCCTCTTCATTTTCCTCCAACCTGTCATGCACCAGACCTAAATTGCTATATGTGTTCGAGAAATTGGGATGGTATCTCAAGCCTTTCTCGAATACCCTGCGGGACTCATTGTAATTCCCAAGATTCAGCAGTCCGTCTCCAAGCATGACGAACACCTGATGGTCGAACGGGCCCTGCGAGAGCGCACGTCGGGCCTTGTCGACCACCTCCGGGTAGTCCCTCCGGATAAACGCAATGACGGTCTTGATGTAGTGATAATCGAAGAGAATGTTGCGTAATGTGATCATCGTACAGAGCAACAGAATCGGCAGGGAGAGACCAAATAGGGTTTTGTCCAGGCTCGAAGCCGGCCTTCTGGCTTGTTTCAAATCATCCGGATATCGGGCATAGATGCCCACTATCGCGAATGCGAACCAGTAGAGCATGGAGGGCGATACACGCTCGCTTGGAAAGCTGAACTGTCCTGCTCCAACGACTGCAAAAACAGTGATGCAACAGGAAATCCCCGTTAGCTGTGCGTCAACATCTTTCATCCGGTTCCAAATTTTGATTACCAGGAACAGAAACGTCCCCAACAGGAGTAAATAGGCCAGTAACCCTACTGCTCCAGTTTCCGAGCCTATCCACAAGACTTCGTTATGGGGTCTGACCGGGGCGTGCTCGGGTCGAATCATGCGGCCTTCGTCGTAGAGGGGGAACAGATACTCCCAGTTTCCCAGGCCTACGCCCAGCAACGGTCTGTCTACTACCATTTCAAGGGTTCTAGACCACATATAGAATCGATCCCGGTCCCCGCCTCTCTGCGTCATCGAAGTAATGGCGGATGAAACGTCAGCTTTCTTTTCATCGAATCGCTGGACGTGCTTCTCCTCTACTCCCGCCGGCAAGAATCCCAACACGATGACCATCCCGGTTGTTGCAAGTGCAATATGCACCAGCTGCTTGTCCATGTGCGGCTTCAGGAATTCCCACAGTGTCTTGAGTGTCAAGACCGCCCAGGCCACGACGGTCACCACCAGAATGGCGACCAGAACGAGCTTCGTGCCGGTCGTAAAAT
>CEUS01032072.1_pt1 | contig 13459 bp, 9 predicted proteins | sample 427031 | NCBI WGS metagenome assembly CEUS01 (sample SAMEA2622837, study PRJEB7988) | marine metagenome | biome: marine biome (ENVO:00000447); feature: marine epipelagic mixed layer (ENVO:xxxxxxxxx); material: "saline water (ENVO:00002010), including plankton (ENVO:xxxxxxxx)" | depth 140 m | reverse complement strand
TACTCTGACATCGTGCCATCCGGTTTGGCTGTGTAGATGTGTGCGTCAATCAGCGTGTGACCGAAAAATCCTGCGGGAATCCCCGAGAACCTGCTGAACAGTTCGAGCAGAAAAGCATATCCTGCGATGTTGTAAGGTAGGCCGAGCGCCACATCACAGCTTCGTTGAGTCAGGTGCAGGCACAGCAGCGGATTGCCTTTCTCATCACTTTGAACATTCAACACCCACAGCGCGTGGCACGGCGGCAGAGTACTGTACTGCGCGTTCTCAGGTGCCCAGGCGGATACCACCAGGCGTCGACTGTCAGGGTTGCGTCTCAACTCCGACAGAATCCAGGCAATCTGATCATTTAAACCCGGCTGCCCGTCCGCGGTACCTGGAAAATTTCGCCAGAAATTTCCGTAGGCACTGGGTACTTTTCCGTCGTCGTCGGCCCACGGATCCCAGAACCGGCAGCCGTGCCGGCGTAACAGGCCGATGTCTGTACGGCCCGACAGAAACCACAGGTTCTCAACAACGATGTTTTTCCAGGAAATTTCCTTGGTGGTGAGCAGAGGAAAGCCTCGCCGCAGGTCGATCTGATAGTTGAGGTTAAAGCAGGATAGCGTATCGACACCGGTACGATTGGTCTTGCGTTGACCATATTTGAGGACCGTTTCAACGACATCCAGATACTGCCGCAATGAGTTCTTCTCCAGAATATGGATGGCCGGCGCGGCCGGTCCGCCGTCAGTTCCGGTCGGTGAAATAATGTTCTATGGCTTTACGCGCCACATGGGCAGATTTTACACGCCACTTTTCCTGGTTGATACAAAGTGCCGCATAGGCCAGCTTACGATCTCCTCTTTGGGCGTAGCCTACAAACCAGTCGTACATACCCTTCGGGTTGGTACCGTAGAGTGTGCCCGTTTTGCCGCCAACGCGGACGTCTGAGAGGTTGCCACGGAAGAAGTTCCTGAAATGTTTTCGGGCGGTGCCATTCAGGACGGTATCGGCCATCATGTCCTGCAGTTGCCCGGCCGAGTGAGCTTCAATCACCCGGTGTGACAGCAGTTCGTCGTTGGCATAAAGCACAATGCCGTTTTCATCGGTAATGGAATCGATCAGGCTCGGCCGCACCAGTCGGCCGCCGTTGACAATAGATGCCGCCAGCAGGGCGCCGTGAACCGGGCTCATTGTCGTTTCTCTGGTATAACCCGAGGCGGCTTCGACCACGGACCAGTCATCTTCCGGATCAGGTTGAGCACGGCTTAGATCAACGGCAAAATCACCGTTCAGACCCTGATTGAAACCGAAGCGGTTCGCGTAGTCGAGCAGCGCTTCTGCGCCCACATACTCAAGACCCAGTCGGCCGAACACGGTATTGACGGATTTGCCGAACGATGCGCTGAGCGGCAGGTAGCGGGTCCACTTGTTGTTCTTGTGGTGCAGGACGTTTTTCCGGTACAGGCTGGTAGTCTTTCCGTTGAACGGAATCACGCTGTTTGCATTGACTCTGCCCAGGTCAACTGCTGCAGATGCGGTAACGATCTTGAAGACAGACGCCGAAGGGTACGTGGCCCGCAGCGCCAGATTTGTGACCGATTTCGATTGCCGGCGGTGGTTGACCAGCGCGAGCACATCGCCGTTTTCTGGATCTAAAGCAACAAATATGCCGTAGTCGGGACCACCATCTTTCCTATCCGCGAACACGGCCATGACCGACTGCTGAAGTTCCGGGTCGATGTTGTAATGAAGGGTCGCTGGCAGACGACGGTGGGTGTTGTTCACGGTGATTTGCCTGGGATAGCGATTGTCTCGTACTGCGCTGGAGATGGCTTGGTTGATCACGCTCCGGTCAAGGCCCCAGATATCCGGGCGCTGCCATACCATCGAGTCCAGGTGTCGAGGTGAGAGGAGCATTCCGCCGACCAGCATCACGGGCCACAGAACCCACAGAACCGTTCGTGCCCGGTGTTTCGTCCCTTTGGATTCGGCAGCGTTATGTCGGCTCATCTGAATCAGATAGGAGGCTGTCCAGTCAGAAAAAAGACCGCCGGAGGCAGATCAGGATGGAACAGGCCACAAGTATAAGGCGCGCAGCGCATTCGTTAAACGTCAGGTAGTCATGAGTCTAGGATCTGAGCGTGTCCCGTGCCTGATTGATCAGGGTCGCTAGGTAGTCTGACCCGCCCCGGTCGGTATGAAGACGCTGAATCAACCGTCGATGGGCCTGCCGGATTTCTTTATCCGGAGCGTCTTCTGCAACCCCGAGGATGTCCGCAGCTTTCTGTCGGGTCATCGGTCCGCTGGCTGACGGCGTGCCGGTTTGCCCTGTGTCCGCCTGGGCTCTCCAGCTCTCGCCGTGGTAACGGTCCAGGTAAGCTTCGAGCAGGGCGGCAGACTGTGCATCCTCGGTGCGGCACTCGCCCAGGAGGACCAGAAGTCGATCGAGGTCCAGGTCTTTCAGCAGCTGGCCGGAAAAAGAGCCTGCAATGACTTCACCGCCGAGTTCACCGGTATCGTGATCCAGCGTCATTCGCAGGAAAGCTGTTTCAACTTTTGAGGCTTGCGCTGCGCTGGGTCCCCGGGCCGACCTGAAAAGGCGCCAAGCCTGCCGGGCCATCATCGCCCTCTGCAGCCACGGCACGGCAGCACTCAGTGCCGCAAATATCCAGGGAATCCGGCCAGTGACCACGAGTAGTAGCAGAATGCCGGCCGCACCATACAGCAGGATCAGCTTCAGCGCTTTGCTGCGCTGGGCCGGTGTCGCCTTGCCCAGCCAGCCGGCCAGCCACATCAGGCCCACCAGAGCAATGAAGGCCAGTAACAGTCTGATCACGAGACCTAGTTTCTGCTGCCGATCTGATGGCTTAGTTTGAGTACGACGCCGCCTCGGCGCTCGCTGAAATTTTCCAGTGCCCGTTTGCCCCCTGCTGCGTATACAGCGACCGCGCACAGCAAGTCGCGCAACTGACCGGCACTGTCGAGATCGAATCTTGACCAGGCACCGCCACTCAGTCTGGCGACTTCCCGGAACGTCCGCTCAGCAATACCATCGTGACCATCCTGGAAAACAAAAACCGGTACATGCAGGATACCCAGTTCTCCGGCCAGCCGGCAGAGCGTGTCCGGATTCTCCTCCATGCAGTCGCCGACAAAAACCAGGGCATTGATTGACCGTCGACGGGTCTCTTGCCTCGCATGTTCAAGCACACGGGAGATTTGTGTATGGCCGGCTGCACAGCGTAATCCCGTCATATGGCCCAGGAGGTCTTTGGCGTTTCGCGTCCAGGGTGTTGATGAGAACTCCATGAATCCACGGTAGTATGCGAGCTGCACATCCAGTCCGCCCAGGGCTACAGTTTCCTCGAACATCTGGGCCTGGATGTGGCAGGCCCGATCCCACAGGGGCTCGCGGCTGGCCGTGGCGTCCATCGCGAACAGTAGTCGGCCCCGCGCATCACCACGGGTTGCGGGTGGCGTAGACTTGATCTGTTTCAGAAAACTGTCCACTTCATCCCGGCTTGACCTGCGCAGCGATTTATTGCTTGGTTCGTTCAAAAACGGTCCGGGAAAAGGTGATAAATGGAATTCAGATCATAACACCGCCGCAGCATTTTCTGAGGATCGGTGCTACGTGGTGGAATCACGCTCAGGTCGAGGACGCCTCGCCGGTTCCGGTCAGGCCAACACGCGCTCGACGATCTCCGATACATCCCGAGAAAGGCCGGCGCTCGACTGAATCCGTTCCAGCTCAGCGCGCATGAGCTGTTGGCGTTCTGCGTTGTAGCGTCGCCACAGGTTGAATGCGGACACCAGCCGGGCGGCAACCTGCGGATTGGCAGCATCGATCCTGAGAATTTGCTCCGTGATGAACTGATAACCTTTCCCGTCCGCTGCATGAAAGTGCAACGGGTTGGCGTGCGAGAAAGTGCCCAGCAGGGCATGCACTTTGTTCGGGTTGCCGAGTTGGAACTTCTCATGTTCCGTGAGCCGTTGGACGTCGCTGAGGGTGCCAGGCAGATCAGATATAGCCTGGACCCGAAACCACTTGTCCACCACCAGTGGGTAATCTTCCCAGCGCTGGTAAAACGCACCAAGAGCCTCGGTGCGTTCCGGATGCGGTGACCGGGCGAGTTCATTCAGTGCAGCTAGGGCGTCAGTCATGTTATCGGCACTTGTCAGTTGCTCAAGCGCGAGTCCCGCGGTCTGTGGTTCTTCAAGCGCCATCAGGTAGGACAAACACACATTGCGCAGGGCCCGCCGGCCGGCATCTTTGGTATCAATTCTGGCCGGTCCTGCCGGGCTCAGAGCGTGATAGAGGCGCTCAAAATCAGTCCTGAAGAGCGTTGCCAAAGCCTGTTTGACGACCTTCCTCGACTGATGCAGGGGGTCCGGTTCGATGATCTCGGTGAGACTGGAAAGATAGGTCTCTTCGGGTAAACGCAGTGCAAAGGCCTGAAACGCTGTGTCTTCGAGTTGGGCGAGTAGAAGCGTGTGAAATCCGCCGGCAAATCCGTCATCCAGCGAAAACGGTTCGCCACTTTCACAATGAGCCAAAGCACGTAGGATTTCTTTACTGGCCAGACGCTGGCCGGCATCCCAACGGTTAAAAGGGTCGTTATCATGGCCCATGAGTACGATCAGATCATCATCTGTTTGGTTGGTTTCAAGCTCGACCGGGGCGGAAAAGCGGCGGAGCAACGAGGCCACGGGTACGTCCTGGACATCATCGAAGACAAAAGCCTGCTCGCTTTGAGTCAGACTCAGAATGTGCTCGTGAGCACTGTCTGTCTGCAGCCCCAGTCGGGTCGTGAGGGGCCCGCCTGCCCGGTCAAAGAGCGCCACGGCGACGGGTATGTGGAAGGGTGCTGTCTCGTCGTCTCCGGCCGCTGACCCGCAGTGCTGGCTCAACCAGAGCGTGTAGCGCCTCTTCACCGCGTCATAAGTGCTCCGCGCGGTGAGTTTGGGTGTAGAAGCCTGGTCGTACCATAGCCTGAACTGGCTCAGGTCCATATCAGCAACATCTTCCATCGCTGAGACAAAATCGTCCGTTGTGACGGCTTGCCCGTCGTAGCGTTCGAAGTAAAGATCGCAGCCCCTGCGGAACAGGTCCGGACCAAGCAGGCTGGCCAACATGCGGACGACTTCCGCGCCCTTCAGGTAAACGGTCAGGGTGTAAAAATTATTGATCTCGGCATAGGAGTCGGGCCGCACCGGGTGCGCCATGGGTCCGGCGGCCTCCCTGAATTGGTGGGTCCGCACCAGATTGGCGTCTTCGATTCTCTTGACACCGACCGAACCCAGTTCGGCGCTGAACTGCTGGTCGCGGAATACCGTGAATCCCTCTTTGAGACTCAACTGAAACCAATCCCTGCAGGTGACCCGATTACCGGACCAGTTGTGGAAATACTCGTGTCCAATCACACCAGTGACCGCCTGGTAGTCCGAATCAGTGGCGGTTTCGGGCAGGGCAAGCACGTACCGGGTGTTGAACACATTGAGGCCTTTGTTCTCCATGGCCCCCATATTGAAATCCTCCACCGCGACGATATTGAAACAGTCAAGATCGTATTCGCGACCATAGCGCACCTCATCCCAGTGCATCGATTTTTTGAGCGCATCCATGGCATGTCCGCACTGGCCAAGATCCCGTTCGACGGCATAGATACGCAGACTCACCTCGCGGCCACTGACCGTCGTGTAATGGTCTTCGATGTGCTGGAGATCACCGCCCACCAGCGCAAAGAGGTAGCAGGGTTTGGGATGGGGGTCGTGCCAGGTTAGCTCGTGCCTTCCATCAGGTAGCATTCTGCTCGAGACGTTGTTCCCGTTACTGAGAAGAACGGGACAGCTTTTCTGAGGGGCCCGGATGGTCACGGTGTAGTCAGACAGAACATCCGGCCGATCAAGAAAATAGGTGATGCGCCGAAAGCCCTCGGGCTCACACTGTGTACAGAAGTTTCCGCCAGATAGATAAAGACCCTCAAGTTTGGTATTGGTGCGCGGATTGATCCGGTTCTCGATTTCAAGGTCGAACTTATCCGGAACATCGTGAATTGTGAGGGAGTGCGAGGTCAACGTGTAGCAGTCTTGCGACAGGGACTTTCCGTCGATACGCACCGCCAGCAGCTCCAGGTCTTCACCGTCAAGGCATAGTGGCTGTGTGTCGCCGGAATTCCGGGAAACGGACAACGCGGACCGGACCCGGGTCGCGTCAGGGGAGAGATCGAAGTCAAGTCGGACAAATGGAACCAGAAAATCTGGCGGCCGGTAGTCCCGCAGATAAACGCGTTCGACGGCAACGGGTTCAGACATTGGTGTGACGGGATCGTCGCATGAGATCTTGGGGCCGGGAGGAAAAGGAGTGCACGGGGTACATGTTCAGCAGGGATCCGTCAGACGAGGCTGACCAGGAGGAAAACAAAAAGGATGACCGCCACAATGGGGATAATGAGAGCGGGCCAGTCGGCCTCGGTCTCGCGACTTTGCCGGGTCATTTGCCGTACACCCGGCAGAAACCACATCAGGGCAAGCAAGGCAACCACGCCCAGAAGCAGTTTTTCCCAGGTGGCTATCGATTCCATTGTCAGGATTCTCAGGCTTTATAGTGCGAAGCTGAATTCTCCACCAGTATTTTTGATGCGACAAGGCTTGCGCGGCGGAGTTGCACGGGACATCAACAGGGGTGAAAGGTGCATGAAAAAAGAGTACCATGACCGAGAAGCCAGGCTCACACAACAGGAATTCTGGCCTGCCGGGACGAGGAGACTCTCCCGATGTTTTCCGTGATAATGAATCGTTCACCTATGGTGAAAGCGAGGAAACCGACTTTATGATGAAAGAGAAAGACGCGGACATGGAGACGAAAATTGGTGAGCTCAAATCCGAGCATCGCGCACTGGACGAAAAACTGCAGAATCTCGGTAGCGACCCATCCGTTGATGATCTGCATATCCGCCGCCTCAAAAAGCGTAAACTTTTTCTCAAGGACAGCATTACCCATCTTGAGAGCAGACTTGTTCCAGACATAACCGCCTGAAGAATGTGGGACTGAACTGAATGAAAACGCCCCCAGGATCGGGGGCGTTTTTTTTGCGGTCGGCAGGCACTATTCAGTAGCGGTAGTACTCGGGTTTATAAGGCCCTTCAGGCGACACGCTGATATAGTCTGCCTGTTCATCAGTGAGTACAGTTAGCTTGGCACCGATCTTTTCTAGGTGCAGCCTGGCCACCATCTCATCGAGCTTTTTCGGCAATACATAAACCTTGTTCTGGTACTCGTCCGGCTTGTTCCACAGTTCGATCTGAGCCAGCGTCTGGTTGGTGAAAGAACTGGACATGACGAAACTGGGGTGCCCGGTTGCACAACCGAGGTTGATCAGCCGGCCTTCAGCGAGCAGGATGATCCGTTTACCGTCCGGAAAGACAATATGATCGACCTGCGGTTTGATGTTCTCCCAGGTGTAAGACTGTAAAGCGGAACAATCGATCTCGTTGTCGAAGTGGCCGATATTGCAGACGATGGCCTGATCTTTCATTCTCAACATATGGTCGTGGGTAATAACCCGGTAGTTCCCGGTGGCCGTGACAAAAATATCAACTTCTGCTGCTACATCGTCCAGCGTGACCACGCGGAACCCCTCCATGGCGGCCTGCAGAGCGCAGATGGGATCGACTTCCGTGACTAGAACTGTCGCACCGAGGCCGCGCAGTGACTGGGCACAGCCTTTACCCACGTCCCCGTAACCCAGCACTAGTGCGACCTTGCCGGCCACCATCACGTCAGTCGCCCGCTTTATGCCATCGACCAGTGACTCCCGACAGCCGTAGAGATTGTCAAATTTCGATTTGGTGACCGAGTCGTTGACGTTGATGGCCGGAAACGGAAGCTCGCCGGTACTCTCCATGTGGTAGAGACGATGGACGCCGGTAGTGGTTTCTTCGGTCACACCCCGGATGTTCTTCAGGATTCTGGAATACCAGCCGGGCTGCTGTTTCAAGCGGTCTTTAATGGCGGCAAACAGAACACGCTCTTCATCGCTGCTCGGGTCATTGAGCAGGCTGGGGTCGGATTCCGCTTTGGACCCAAGCGTCACCAGCAACGTGGCATCACCACCATCATCTAGAATCATGTTCGGTGTGCCGCCGTCCTGCCATTCCATGATACGGTGGGTATAGTCCCAGTAGTCGGACAGAGATTCGCCTTTAAAGGCAAAAACAGGTGTCCCACTCGCCGCGATTGCCGCCGCGGCATGGTCCTGGGTGGAGAAGATATTGCACGATGCCCAGCGTACCTCCGCGCCCAATGCCTGGAGCGTTTCTATCAGCACGGCGGTCTGGATGGTCATATGCAGGCTGCCGGCGATACGGGCACCTTTCAGCGGCTGTTGTGCACTGTGTTTCTCCCGCATCGCCATGAGACCTGGCATTTCGGTTTCGGCGATCAGGATTTCCTTGCGTCCCCAGTCGGCAAGCGACAGGTCAGCAACTTTGAAGTCAGAAAATTCAGATTGAACTGCAGCGTTCATGGGTGTCCTCCATGTTCACCGAGCGCAGTTGCATTGACTGACTGACGCGGGCCGAGCCTGGCAGGAAGTCTTCGATTCCTGTTGCAACGCTCCTCGACTGCATCGGGGAATTAAAGTGCAAAGCAGCGTTAAGTATATCCGGCCGCCCGCCCGTAGTTTCACCAGAAAACGACCTGAATCCCTTTCTGTTGTTCCAGCCGAACCCCCGTCAGGATTTGGGCAGGGGTCCCAGGCCTGCGGCGTCCCGCAGCACGGCGGCCTTGTCGGTCCGCTCCCAGGGAAAGTCCTCGTCCTGTCCGAAGTGGCCGTAGGCGGCCGTCTTGCGGTATATGGGCCGCAGTAGATCCAGGTCCTCAATGATTGCTTTGGGCCGCAGGTCAAAATGTTCGCGTACGAGTTTCTCGATGGTTTCTTCTTCGACTACAGATGTGCCGGCAGTATTGACCATGAGCGAAACGGGTTCGGCAACGCCGATTGCGTAGGCGACCTGCACCTCACACTGGTCGGCCAGTCCCGCCGCGACGACATTCTTGGCCACATAGCGAATGGCATAGGCGGCCGAGCGGTCAACCTTCGAGGGGTCTTTGCCTGAAAACGCTCCACCGCCGTGATGGGCCGAGCCGCCGTAGGTATCGACGATAATTTTTCGTCCCGTCAGTCCGCAGTCGCCGTGTGGTCCGCCGACAACGAAACGACCGGTGGGGTTGACCAGATACCGTGTCTGATCAGTCACCATGGCCTGGGGGAGTACCGGTTTGATGATCTCTTCAATGACCGCCTCGCTGATGGTCTTGTGATCGACTTCATCGCCATGCTGTGTTGACAGGACCACCGTGTCAATGCTCACCGGTCGACCGTCTTCGTAGCGAACCGACACCTGGCTTTTGGCATCCGGCCGAAGCCAGGGCAGGGTCCCCTTTCTGCGCACTTCTGACTGCTGTTTGACTAAACGATGCGCATAGGTGATTGGAAAAGGCATCAATACATCGGTTTCATCGCAGGCAAACCCGAACATCAGTCCCTGGTCGCCAGCGCCCTGTTCGAGGTCTACGCCTTCTCCTTCATTGACTCCCTGTGCGATGTCCGGTGACTGTTTGTCGAGGGCAATAATGACCGAGCAGCTGGCATGGTCGAAACCCATTTCGGACGAGCAGTATCCTATGTCCCTAATGGTATTCCGCACGACCTGGGCAGTGTCGATCTGTGCGTTGGTGGTGATCTCCCCGGATACGATCGCGACCCCCGTATTGACCAGTGTTTCGCAACCGACCCGAGAGTACGGATCCTGTGCAATCAGTGCATCGAGTACCGCATCGGAAATCTGGTCGGCCATCTTGTCTGGATGGCCTTCCGAAACAGACTCAGAAGTAAACAGAAAACGGCGTGGCATGGGGCCTCCTTTGGGGCTGATCAATTCTTGTCCGAAAACAAACCGAGCGATTTTATCAGACCCCCCCAGTCCAAGGTCATCAGGCTGGTGGTCCGGCCGCGGTTTTAGTACATCTTCAGAACCTCAACTGCCGCCAACTTGCAGTCCGCGCACGGCTGGGCTATTTCCCAAGTGAGAAGGCTGTTCAAATTGGTCGGGACCGAATGTCACGGGCCACCTAAAACAACTGGGTCAGCTCTTTGAGAGTTCGATATGCCAATGGTTGTCATCCAGCTTGTGTTCGGCCATGTGCAGTGCGCCGCCCCGGTCGTCGATCCATTTCAGTGTCAGCGTCTCGTTCATGATCCAGTCCCGGTATGCTGTCAGGGTTTTTTCGATACCCGCAGACCCCGAGACGTGCAGCTGGATTCGATCTGAGACCTCAAGTCCTGCCATCTTTCGGGCGTCTTGAACACTACGGACTATCTCGCGGGCCAAGCCTTCTTCTCTTAACGCCGGTGTGAGCTGGGTGTCCAGCGCCACGAGGAAACCCTCGGACTCTGAACTCGAGTAGCCCTCGGCGGATTCGGTTTCGATCAAGATATCCTCGGGCTCGAGAACTATAGTCTCGCTTTCGACCTGGACCTCAATCGCCTCACCCCGCACGTGAGCGCCCGCAACTGCGCTGGCGTCCTTTTTGCCCAGCGCCTCTCGAATTGCAGGAACCCGCTTGCCGAAACGCTTGCCGATCCGCGGCAGATTGGGCTTCACGCGGTAGGCGACGAGCGAAGCATCCGGTGCGATGAACTCCAGCTCTTTTACGTTGAGTTCTTCCAGAATTTGGTCGACGTGGTTTTTAACCGCCGCGGCATCTTCCTTAGTCGGGACACGCACCAACAGTTGTGCAAGAGGCTGGCGAACACGGATCCTGCTGGTTTCGCGGGCGGCGCGGCCCAGACCGACCACTTTCTGTACCACAGCAAGCGACTCGATCAATTGTTCATCCTGCCACAGCGGGTCCGCCTGAGGCCAGTCGGTCATATGAATACTCATGGGCGCTTGCGGATCGACGCTTCTGACGAGATTCTGGTATAGCGCTTCGGTGAGGAACGGCATGAAGGGTGCCATCAAGCGGTTCACCATCTCCAGGCACTGATACAGAGTAAGGTACGCTGAAAGCTTGTCCTCCTCGGCTTCACTCTTCCAGAACCGTCGCCGGTTGCGGCGTACGTACCAGTTGCTGAGTTGATCGACGAAACTCTCGAGTGCCTCCCCTGCAGCTCGTGCATCGTAACGTTCGAGCGCAGTGGTGACTGTGTTCGTGGTACGGTGAAGAAGGGCGAGGGCCCAGCGGTCGATTTCTGGCCGTTGTTCTAGAGGAATCTTGGCGGTGACATCTAGCCTGTCCAGGCTGGCATACAGGGTGAAGAAGACATAGGTGTTCCACAGGGTGTTGATGAAGGAACTGGCGACGTCGGCGATGATTCCAACTGAGATCCTTTTCTGTACTTCGGGCGCGAGTCGGGCCAGGAAATACCACCTTAAGGGGTCGGCGCCGATGTGGTCAAAAACATCATAGGGGTCGACGATGTTGCCCAGAGATTTGGACATCTTCTTGCCGTCCTTGTCGACGATATGGCTTAAGCACACACAGTTCCGGTAGGCGATACTGTCGGAGACCAGCGTTGCGATCGCATGAAGGCTGTAAAACCAGCCGCGGGTCTGGTCTATTGCTTCGCAGATGTAATCCGCAGGAAAATGCCGATCGAAAGTCTCCTGATTCTCGAACGGGTAGTGCCACTGTGCGTACGACATGGCGCCGGAATCGAACCAGCAGTCAATAACCTCGGGGACGCGGTGGTAGCTGCGCCCGTTGTCCGGATGTGTGAAGACGATCCCATCTACAGCCGGTCGGTGCAGGTCCAGGTCTTGCAAGGTATGCCCGCAGAGGGACTCCAGTTCTGCCAGGGAACCAACGCAGATGAAATCGCCTTCTCCGTCTGTCCAGACCGGCAGGGGCGTGCCCCAGAAGCGTTCGCGCGAAAGCGCCCAGTCTATATTGTGCTCTAGCCAGTTGCCGAACCTCCCGTCGCGAATAGAATCCGGGACCCAGTTGATGGTTCGGTTCAACTCGACCATGCGATCGCGTACGGCGGTGGTCCGGATGTACCAGGCGTGTTTTGCGTAGTAGATCAGCGGGTCACCCGTCCGCCAGCCGAACGGGTAATTGTGTAAGTGGGTCTCGCTCCTGAACAGAAGACCATTTTTATTCAGCAGGTCAACGATGACGGGATCAGCATCCTTGAAAAACAGTCCAGCGAGGGGTGTAACCTCCGCTTTAAAACAACCGTCAAGGCCCACTCCGTGGACGACCGGAAGCTGATTTCTTTGTCCCAATTCAAGATCGTCTACACCATAAGCCGGTGCCACGTGAACAATGCCGGTCCCGTCCTCTGTGCTGACAAATTCCCCGGCGTGAACCCGACAGATTTCGCCCTCTGCAGCTAGGTAGTCAAAAAGACGCTGATAACGAATGCCGACAAGATCCAGTCCTTTGACCTGACGGATGATCCGATAGTCTCCTTCGCCAAGTACGGAGTCGAGCAACGACTTCGCTAGAACCAGTGTCTCGCCATGGTAATCCACATAGACGTAATCAATGTCCGGGCCAACGGCCAGCGCCAGGTTGGAGGGTAATGTCCAGGGTGTGGTCGTCCAGACGAGAAAAGACGTGTTGCTGTCATCTGTGAAACGAAAACGTAGGGTCACAGAAGGATCTTCAACTTCCCGATAACCTTGCGCGACTTCATGGGATGACAGGGTCGCACCGATGCGGGGATCGTAGGGCACCACTTTGTAGTCCTGATAGATCAGCCCCTTGTCCCAGATGATTTTAAGGAGCTGCCACACTGATTCGATGTAGTGGTTGTCCAGGGTGTAATACGCTTTGTCCAGATCGACCCAGAAACCCATGCGCTCGGTCATCTTTTCCCAGTCCGCGATATATCGCATGACCGATTCGCGGCAGCGCCGGGTAAATTCAGCGATCCCGACCTGGGTCTCGATCTCCTCTTTATCGAAGATGCCGAGTTCTTTTTCGATCTCGTGTTCTACCGGTAGACCGTGCGTATCCCAGCCGCCTTTCCGTGGCGCGTGGTAGCCGCGCATGGTCTTGAAGCGGGGGTAAATGTCTTTGAAGGTACGGGCCAGTACGTGATGTATGCCAGGGCGCCCATTGGCGGTGGGCGGGCCTTCGTTGAAGGTAAACAGAGGTCGGTCCCGGCTCTGCGCCAGGGTCAGATCGAACACCTGGTTTTCTCGCCAGAACTCGAGAATTTCGGCTTCCAGGGCCGGTCCGTCGTAACGACCCGATATCGTTTTGAAGCTCATCTTTGGTACCTCGATAGCCATAACCCCACGGATGCGGTGACAACCGGCTTTTGGGGCGATTCGAATCTTTCGGGGTGTCGAGATTCGCGCGCGGTACCACCCGGCTTCACCGCCAAAATATAGCGGCCTTGGAGGCAGCCTGGTCTGCCCGTGACCCGGTTTCGGGGGTCAGCCGGCTGAGCCTACC
>CEUS01284518.1_pt1 | contig 13461 bp, 13 predicted proteins | sample 427031 | NCBI WGS metagenome assembly CEUS01 (sample SAMEA2622837, study PRJEB7988) | marine metagenome | biome: marine biome (ENVO:00000447); feature: marine epipelagic mixed layer (ENVO:xxxxxxxxx); material: "saline water (ENVO:00002010), including plankton (ENVO:xxxxxxxx)" | depth 140 m | reverse complement strand
GATCAACTGATTCAGTACATATTTATTGCTGATAGTGTGCAATTTATGTTATGGCGTTTTCTTTAAAATCTTCTACGGGTAATTTTGTTGGAAAAATCCGCTAACGATAGAATTGAACTGTTCTGGTTTTTCGAAGTACACGGAATGACCAGCATCAGGTACAATTTCAAGTTTCGATCCAGGTGTCATTTGATGTGCGATATCAATAAGGTTTGGTGGAACTAATGCATCCTCTTCACCTACGATATACAAGGTGGGTACGCCAAATTTCGCTAAATCTTCCGCCATTATCCCGTCTCCCGCTTCTGGTATTCGCACCAATAAAGGGTCTCGCGGTGGGTTTAACGCGCTTATTTCTTGATAGAGAAAAGCGCCACTTTCATTTTGCTCCAGAAATTTTGATCCGAGCGGACGACGGATCTCCTTTTTTGTAAGAGGATCAATATTGTTCTTACGGAACTCACGAATCCCATCTAATAGCTTCTTTTCTCCGATTCCACCGAATGTGTCGGCCATTACTAATTTGATGACGCGTTCAGGATGCTTTACAGCGAATGGCAGACATGAAAATCCGCCCATTGATTGTGCAACCAGAAATGCGCGATCAATGTTTAAATGGTTTAAAAGTGCTTCAAGATCGTGGGGGAATAGCGTTCGCTGATCGCCACTTTCGTAGGTACTATTGCCAAACGACCGATGATCATATGTTATGCAGCGGTAATTCTTCGCGAAATGAGGGATTTGTTGCCACCAACTTAAATGGTTTCCTCCTGCTCCATGCGCGAACACGATGGGCTCCCCATTTCCATGCTCTTCGTAATATATTTTGGTTTCTTCAGCATCCAAATATGGCATGGGGTTCTCCTTAGTAAGTGGTAGGGCCTAATTTGGTACCCCTGCCGGGACTCGAACCCAGGCCTGCGGTTTAGGAAACCGCTGCTCTATCCATCTGAGCTACAGGGGCACGAATTGAACGAGTTGTTCCATCGTCTCATCCTTTTTCTGAAACCACAACTTCGCGTGATGGTTGACGATGGCGGCTTTTTCTTCCATTCGGGTCCCCATCGCAGTCCCCTTGTCTTGTGAGTTGTATTTTTCGATCAAACTGTTGATGCAGAAAGATTCATAAGTTCGGCAACACGTTTCTTATGATAAATTGCATCACCCAGATATTGCTGATAAGTGCGTGAGCGCTTTGTGTAGTGGGTCAAGCCAAAATCAAGATCAACACCTACTCCAGCATGAACATCATGAGAGGCATCACACGCTTTAGAGAATCCGGTACTGGCGATCGCCTTGGCACCGGAAATTGCTTGTGGTGCATCCACTCGTTCGTTATCAAGTTGCCAAAGCGCTTCATACATGGTCCACTGGAGTGAGTCTGCTTCAGTTAATGCATCAATAACGTGGCTTTGAACCCATTGGAAGGTACCAATGGGGACACCAAATGCTATACGTTCGGTACTATAATCGCGAGCCATTTCGTATGCTTTCCGCGCACCACCACTCATATAAGCACAAAGGACTGCAGTTGCTCGGTCTAATGAGTATTCGAGCGAAGGCCAAGCTGTGTCCGCTGGTCCAATTAGATTCGAAGTGGGAACTTCGACATTTTCAAAGTTGATTTCACAAGGTTTGTCTGCGAGCCATCCGCTGTGAAGGCGTGTGCTTATGCCAGCAGTATTTTTATCAACCAGGAATAAAGAGATGCCTTCTTTCGGTGCCCCTTTGCTAGATGTTCGTGCAGCGACGATTAGGGTGTCTGCTACTTGTACCCACGGAATAAAAACCTTGTCTCCGTTAAGAACATATTTGTCACCTTGGTGGTCCGCGCTCATCTGTATTGAATCAGGCCCCCAACCATATTCAGGCTCAGTTATTGCCGTTACAAGTATTTGCTGGCCTGAAGCAATTGATGGCAAAAATGACTTCTTTTGTTCTTCAGTACCGGCCTTAAGGATAATTTGTGCGCTTAGCACAGTTGAATCGAGATGTGGGCTTGCGCATGCATAATACCCCATGACCTCGTGTAAAACTGCGAGATCGGTGAATGGACGCTCAGCTCCACCATATTCTGCTGGTAAAGAGATGCCACCCCATCCTAATTCGCACATTTTTTGCCAGATGTCTGGAGCATAACCGATGTCCGAGTCATCAATTTCTCGTACGCGTTGGCGCGGGAGCTCTGTTTCCATAAACTCAGTGGCGGTGTTTTTTAAGAGCTCTTGGGATTCATCAAGTGCTAAATCCATAATGTCCCCTCCTCTAGTTTAATCCTATGCGATACAACGATCATAAAAACCCAACAAGTGCTAGTAGGGCAAATAGTGAATGAAAGATTATTTAATGCACGAACAATTTTTGATTAACGCTCTCCGTCTATTTGTTATCAGCTCTTGGGATGTTATGTCTACAAGTAAATTGTATAACATCAAGAATGGCTACGCTAGGGCAGCGGCCTACAAAGTCACTCACGATTTTCTGATTCCGGACCTAGAGTGATTCCTATCTCCTTTGCGATGATGCCGGAATGGAGATCTGGCCCCGCCATCGGATTTTGTTCTGTGATACTTTGGCGTTGTTGTCGTTCAAATGTTCCATTAGAAGGCGCGCGTGGATCATTGTCGTCTAGAAGAGCATATGCTCCCATTACATCTCGTACCACACGTGCTAGTTTTAGGCTTGCACGCTTAGTTAAGAGTGATAATTGCGCGTTTTGATATGTGATAGGTTGTCCAGTTTCAATCATCCAGCGATTGCGTAGAGATAGAATGCGGGCAACTGAGCAGTCCAAAAATGCTTCAACAAGCATTTGTTGTAGAACTGGTTCATCGGCCGCAGACTTGCCATTACGAATAGTTTTGTACGCATATTCAATAAGCTCATTGACTTGTTCAGCAGCAGGATTATCTAATGCCCATGTGTTTGATTTTAATGCTGCTTGTAACAAATGCCATCCATCTCCTTCGTTTCCTATGAGATTGAATGCAGGTACACGTACTTTTTCGAAATTGACGTATCGGTTGGTGCCTGCGACTAGGCTGGAGTCATTCTGAATTGCGATCCCTTCAAGATATGACGGGACTAAGAAGGAGGTGATTGATGCTTTAGAAGAATCGATTGGTTTGGTTAAGGCCAAAGTCCAGAGATAATCAGGTGATCCTTGGTTTCCGTTAAATCTTGCCAGACCATTGAGGATGAAATCATCTCCATCTCTTGTCGCTGAGATGCCAATTGCATCAAGGTCTTGAGTTGCACCTGGTTGTATAGAGTTATACCAAACAGTTATGGATCCTGATGCGATATCTTGTAAGTATTTCGTTTTTTGTTCTTTTGTACCAGCATTCATTAACGCCCATGAGATGACTGGGGCGGAGTCTTCCTCAAGCCATTCCAATCCAAACTTCTCCAGCTCCGATCGCAATATGCGTAATTGGGTAGGCCCTAAATTAGCTCCTCCCATCTCTTTTTGTAATGCAGGAGATAGCCATCCTTGATCGCCTAATGCTTTTCGCACATTTTCTGTATACGTTGGTATTTCAGCATCAAAATTGTCGACTGTGGTTTGTTCAGAAATGCTTTGGGGTATGTGGTTGATCAGCCAATTGCGCACTTCAGTTTGAAAGCGCTTTTCTATTTCTGTTTCCTGGTATTCAAAATCCATGATGGTTCTATAGCAAATCCTCTGTAATGTTGCAGGACCAAAACAAAAGGAGCAGGGCTTCAACAAGGAATCCCTGCTCCTAATTCTCAATCAATAAAGTCGGGTTCTTAGCCTTTTGGCGTTGGAGCCGGCCTTTCTTTAGTTCGGCTAATGCCGATACGTCTCGCGAGGATCACTTTTGCAATGTTGGTACTTCCACCAGCATGCCGCTGGCCAGCTGAGGAACGCTGATCCACTTCCTCCATGCCGCCATGGGGTGCTCGCTCATCATCTGCGTTAAGCAGAGCGTATGGCCCCATTACGTCACGAACCCGAACAGAGTTACGCAATCCGCCAACGCGGTTATGCACGTTATGGACGTTTCCTTCATAGGTGTTGCCCAAGCCTGCCTGGTATCGCCAGTATGCTCGTTTACCGAGCATGGAATCAACATGTGATTCTAAATACGCATCAACTGTTGTGTTCTGCTTTACAGAATCCACACTTTCAGCGCCGTCGGTATTTTTTTCTTGCACATAGGTGGTTAGATTGTCAATGAGTTCATCTCGTCCCAGTGAACTGCCACCACCGCCATGTTCTGCTTCCAAGTGAGTTCCATGGACTTGCCATCCTTGTGTTTCCCCACCAATAAGGTGATCGCCGGGAATGCGCACGTTCGTCATCGTAATGTGCTTTTGCCGTCGACCAGGTAAAAGATCCATTTCTCTTACTTCAAGGCCTGGGGAAGGATTTGGCACGACGAAGTATCCAAGATTTCTATGTCGAGGAGCATTTTCGTCTGTATGCATCGGGCCCGGGAAGAAGTCTTCATCACCATGAGCGGAAATGAAAACATTTTCACCGTTTAAAATCCAGTCGTCACCGTCGCGTACAGCCTTTCCACGATAATCTGCTAGATCGGCACCTGAATGAGGTTCTGTCATGCGCATATGTTCAAATTTTTCGCCTTGGAGTAGTGGGCGAAGGAATTTATCTTTTTGGTCGTCGTTGGCCCAAACAGAGAGGACGTCAACAGTGTAAGTTGATGTTATGGGTCGCATTGCACGGTACTCTCTGAATTCTTCTTCAATAACGGATCGATGGTCTGGTGATAGACCACCTCCGCCATCCTCTTCCTTGTATGTGGAAAACAGCCACCCTTTTTTACCGAGCTCATTCTGCTTCTGCTTCCAGAACTCGTGCATCTCCGAGGTATAGTTCGCTTCATCGTAAGGGACTTTCATTTCCTCGGGAACGTTGTCCTCTAGCCAAGCTCGTACTTCTTTGCGGAATAGTTCCTGTTCTTGGGTATAAACAACACCAAAATCCATAACATTTCTCCCGTCTCTTCATGCGACCTTTACGAGGATGTAAACAGTTATGCGTAGTTTAGAAGGTTGACATAAGGATTGTCAAGGTAAAAAGGTGCATTTCAAGAGGAACTGAATGAGTTTGGTGGAGATAGGGGGATTCGAACCCCCGACCTCGGCATTGCGAACGCCGCGCTCTCCCAACTGAGCTATATCCCCACACGTGGGAAAGAGTAGCAGCAAGCTGCAGCATGGACAAGGTTTACAAGGGTGACGATTAGAGGTCTAAGGCATTTCGTGCTGCGCTTTGGATTCGGTTAAGCCGTGGCAACGTTTCAGTGTGGGTGATATCCGTCCAGATAGGTGTCATTGAGATACGTTTGTTTTTTACCGCCCAAACATCAGTTCCTTCTTCAGGTTGATATCGGGCCCATCGGTTGTTTCGGGTTATCCATACAAACTCGCGTCGTCCATCATCTCCCTTTTTTGTCCGGAAACCGAACCGTGTCTTTGCAACTCGGGTAATTTCGATTCCTTCCAGCTTGTCGAGTGGTTCGCTCGGTACATTAACATTCAGTAAGATCTGCCGAAATAGACGTTGCTCCACCATTAAGGGTGCAAGTGTCTTTGCTAATGACGCTGCAATATCAAATCGTGGTTCACGGACTGACGTTACGGAGAGAGATAGGGCTGGGATTCGCATGTGATGACCTTGCAAAGCGGCTCCAACGGTTCCCGAATAAAGAAGATCACTTCCCATATTTGAACCACTATTGATCCCAGATACAACAAGGTCGATTTTTTGTTTATACAAGATATGGCCAATCCCGACGATCACAGCATCCGAGGGTGTCCCATCTACAGTATAGGTTGCAATGTCTTCTCGAGGCATCTTGGTGACCCTCAATGGGTTATGCAGGGTGATGCTGGAACTTGCTCCACTTTGTTCGCGATCTGGAGCAACAACAGTGATCTTGCCCAAATCTTTCAGTGCATTGACAAGGTTCCAAATTCCTGGCGCATTTACCCCGTCATCGTTACTTATCAGTATGTGCATATATCTTACCTATTTGCATTATTTAGTTGTGCCCACAGTTTAGCGGAACTACGGGCAAGCGTGGCCATTTGGTCTGGATTACGGATCCCTTCATCGGTCACGTATTTGGTGATGAGGTCGCTTGGGACGATTTCAAAATTGGGATAACCACCGATATTTTCTGATTTAGTGGTCATTGAACTTTCTTGGCGTTCTTCCCATCCTAGTTTGATCGGCGCATCTGGTGTCCATGGCGCAAGTTTCAAAGTATCAGCAAATACGTAGAATGGCAGACCCTGTTGTACAACGGCATTCGCAAGTGCTAAAGTTCCCTTTCTATTCACGATCGACCCATCACCGAGATATGATGAGGCACCTATCATGCCGAAATCTACACTTTTCAATACTTTTGAAACTTCAGATTCATCAATGACTTCTACGTTAAATCCTGATTGTTTCAATTTTGTAGCTTGATCAAGTCCTTCCATTGAAGTGGACGATCTAGCGATGAGTACACGTGTGACTTGGTCTTGGTTTGCAAGAAGCGCGCCACGCACTGCCGATGACGCGGAGAAAGTAATACCAGTTCCTTTTAGGTATACACGTCCATATTCTGCAATCAACTGAGATGCTGATTCCAATCCGGCAGTCATCCGCTTCGCGCTTCGAGCAGCTGCGGCTAAAGGATCTCGGCTAAGGGCACCACGAGCTGCCCCCAATATGGTTAATGCTATGTTACAAATTGGTGCGACCGCTGGACGACATTCTGCGACTATAAGACACGATTTTTCAAGTATAGCGACATCATTTGTAGTTAAAGCAACATTTCTGAGTAGTCTAGCTGCGTCTTGGGCGAGTTCGGACGCGCCTCGCTTTTGATCTAGAGAAATTTGTCGCACGCGACGTCTTAAATCCTCGCCTTTTTCAAGCAATAGAACTTCGATTGGATACACTGCATCAAATACATCACGGAAATGAGGAGTGGTATCAAAATCAATGATTTGTTCTGGTAGAACCCATTGGCTCTCAACGAACATTTGGTCTAGATTCAGATTGCTGGTTGGGGTAATTCCAAATAACAAAGGGTAGATTTCCCAATCATTATTCAACGATGTATCTAGGCGGGAAATCATTTCACCGCGTGCGAGGAGATGAAGGTTGTCAGGAGGAATATTAGTTTGGTTCAATATCTCTGATCGCGCACGCTCTTCTGGGATAGCACCGTCTTCAAGGTTTGTTGATAGGCCAGACCAAAGTCCTGGTTGTTGATCTGTTGAAATATTCTTGCGCAAAAGTAGAACACGATCCTTTTGGGCAGATTCATCTATCAGGATTGCGGTGGCTATTTTCTTCAATTGCATTGAATGGACTCAATCATTTTATGGCAGTATCCGTTCTGGATACGTTGTGGATCTTTTTTGTACTCTGCGTCGTTATTGTATCAGGAGCACATTATCAATTAGGTGTGTTTTTCCAATCTGTACCGCTAGAGATGCGATCGCATTGTTTTCGACTACGGACAGTTCGTTCAATGTGTCCGTATCAGCGACAGAGATATATTCAATCTTGGCAAGAGGCTCGGATGTTAATACATTTCGCATTGTTTCGCGTAATTTTTCGGCGTCCCGTTGTCCATTTTTGAACAAGCTCTGTACTTCATTTAGGCTTCGATAGATGATTGTTGCTGCGTTTCGTTCACGTTCGCTCAAGTAGCTATTCCGGCTACTCATAGCGAGGCCGTCAGATTCTCGTACTGTGGGCACAGTGATTATCTCTATTGGTATATTGAGGTCATTGACCATCTTTTTGATAACGATTACTTGTTGTCCGTCTTTTTGGCCAAAATATGCGCGATGAGGTTGGACAATATTGAAAAGCTTGGTTACAACAGTTGCTACACCACGAAAATGTGTTGGTCGTTTTCTACCCTCTAACGGTTCCGTGACACTTCCGACTTCGATGTACGTGTCAAACGTCGGTGGGTAAATGTCTTCAACAGTTGGGTAGTAAACGTAATCTGTGCCAGCCGTTTTCAATGCAACCGTGTCTGCCTCCAAATCACGTGGGTAACTTTCCAAGTCTTCGTTTGGACCAAACTGGGTTGGATTGACGAAAATTGAAGCAATTACTGTTGAGTTTTGGTTGCGAGCTTCTTGTACCAGAGCAATATGACCAGCGTGCAAGTAGCCCATTGTTGGTACGAATCCTACTGAGCCATTGAGGTTTTGGCGCAGTGATCGAAATTCAGGTATCGATTCTATGATTTTCATGTTTTGGTAATAGAGCTCAAGTGGCTGTTATTAACGGATCTTTTTTTTAAGTTCTTGGACTAATTCTTCTTCTACGCCATTGCTAAACGTAAAGCTATGCTCGAGCGTGGGGAAAGATCCTTCAGCCACATCAACCATATAGTTGTTGATCGCATCGCGCATTGATTCTGCTAGGTGAGCATATTGCTTCACATGTTTCGGTACGAAATCAGTAAACAGACCAAGCATGTCGCTTATTACTTGTACTTGGCCGTCGCAATCTGGTCCGGCCCCGATCCCTATCGTTGGTATTGATAAACGTTCAGTAATCATTTTCGCAAGGGTAGCAGGAACGGCTTCAAGGACCACCGCGTACGCCCCTGCATCTTGTAGAATTACGGCATCTTCCAGTAATTTTTGAGCGGCGTCAATTGTGCGCCCCTGTGCTCTCAAACCGATTTGGTTCACAGATTGTGGTGTTAAACCGAGGTGCCCCATCACTGGGATTCCCCGTTCAACGAGTGCATTTACTGTTTCCGCCATTACGGCGCCACCTTCAAGTTTGACGGAGTTAGCGCCAGCCTCTTGCATGAAACGTCCTGCATTCCTTAGGGCGTCTGGGATAGATGTTTGATAAGTAAGGAACGGCATGTCACCAATGACATGAGGTGTTTTTGCACCTCGTGCAACAGCTTTTGTATGGTGAATCATATCTTCTAGTGTGACTGGAACGGTGGTTTCGTATCCGAGTACAACATTACCAAGGCTGTCTCCCACAAGTAACAGAGGTATTTTAGCGTCATCAAGAATGCGTGCGGTTGGATAATCGTATGCGGTGAGCATAGGTATTTTTTCCCCATGCCTTTTCATATCTTGAATTTGTTGTATCGTTACGCGCATTTTTTTATCCTTTGTACCAGAATTCCATTGATTTATGTTACAAGGGGATTGGGGACTGAAATCAGGTCGTTATTTTGGTCGACTAAAGCGATGTGTGGCTTGAAACCACTGAGCGCGATCTCTTCGTCAACGGATCGATAGTGTAGGATTATGACCTTGTCACCCTTTTTTACCAATCTTGCGGCGGCCCCATTCATGCATATGACGCGTGATCCGCGCTCGCCTTCAATGGCATAAGTTTCTAGCCTCGCTCCTGTGTCAATATCCAACACATGAACCAATTCAAAGGGTAAAATATCTGCGGCCTCCATCAAATCAGTATCAATCGTTACGCTGCCTTCGTAGTCAACGTTTGCTTCAGTGACTGTTGCTCGATGTATTTTCCCGGCGAGCATTGTCCTCATCAACGTTCCTCCACAATTGATTTTTTCAAAATCGTTCGAATTTTATTGAGGCTCTCTTCAGTGGCCTGATTTTTTTTGGTGGATATTCGTACAGTGTCTAATCCTAATTGCCCATACAAAGGTAATAAATCAGGCCGAGTTTCTTGTAATTTGGCGAGATGTTTTTCCACAGTATCAATATCGCCACGTGATATCGGTCCTGTAAGGCTTTGAGGAATGCCATTTGCTTCTAAATTTGCGAGGGTATTACGCATTAAAGGTAAAACTGCGGGAAGTGCTTCTTCTTCAGTCAGCCCACTCGTTTTCCACAGTTCAATGGCGATGTTCACGAGTGTCACGAGGTAGTTTGATGCAATGACGCCAGATAGGTGGTAAAGAGCATGATTCTTGTCACTTAGGTCTACGGCTACACCGCCAAAATCGGTGATGAATCCCTTTAGAATTCCCAAAAAAGGTTCTCCTGCTTCAACCGCAAATGTCGATCCTGAAAAATTTTCGCCGGCGTTGGCAGAGCTGGAGAAAGTTTGGAATGGATGGAGTACTCCAATTTGTGCTGCTAGACGCCGAGGTCCGTCCAGTACATCTAATCCTAGAGACCCACTACAATGGGCGACCATATGCTGGGCGCCCCATTCCAAATTGTTTGCCGTGTCACGGATCGCATCATCTGGAACGGTAAGAAAGATAATGGAAGCTTCCTTCAGAACTTCTTCTTGATCCATCGTTGCTGTACAACCTGGAACTGCATCTGAGAGGGCTTTTGCTGAAGCAAATGAACGACTTGCCACACTGGTGATAGGGTAGCCCTTTGAGTGTAAATGTATTGCGAGAGCTGTTGCAACCGTGCCTGCTCCAATGAACCCTATTCGCATCCGCGATCTTTTTTTAGGAGTTACCATCTAACCATTCCTTAGCTGATGGGACTCCACTTAGTCCATGCGCTTTGTGAGCTGCATTCATAATTGCCTTTTCTGTTACCTTTCCTGCGAGAGCCCCTAATGCAGTGAGGTCAACATCTCCCCTTGATTCTTCAGAAATTGATAGAGCAAAGACAAGATCTCCGTCTGCCATCGTGTGAGCAGGGCGTAGGGCTCGTGCCATCCCGCTGTTTGCCATCTGGGCAAATTTAGTCACCTGTTCTTTGTTGAGCGGAGCATCTGTAGCGACGACTCCGATCGTCGTATTTGTGGATGATGTTGGTTGTAGATCAATTGTACGTTTCTGAAGGATCTCAATACTATTATGGAAACCTTGGGATTCGACGTTACGTGGTCCAGCTATCGTCTCGCCTGTTTCAGGGTTCACTACATCACCAACAGCGTTGACCGCAAACAAAGCTGCGACAATGTATCCGTTATCCATTTGAATGCTAGCAGATCCTAAGCCGCCCTTGATTGCGTGGTTCGGTCCCAAAACTTTTGCGACTGTCGCGCCTGTACCGGCTCCAACGGATCCTTGTTGCACTTGGTCACTGGTTGCATTTAAGCATGCTTCATAGCCAGATTCGGCGGTTGGGCGGATGCCAGATTGTCCGATACCGAGATCAAAAAGAATGGCTGCAGGAACTATTGGAACTTTAGCAACACGTGCGTTGAATCCAATGTCTCTTTCTTCAAGATAGTGGACAACTCCGCTGGCTGTATCTAAACCGAAAGCGCTGCCGCCGCTCAAGACGATTGCATTTGCATGTTGAACCAGATTGCCTGGGCGGAGCAAATCTGTTTCACGCGTGCCAGGTGCTGATCCACGGATGTCGTATCCGGCTACTGCACCGTTTGGCGGACACAGGATCACTGTACACCCTGTGGCTGCCGTTTCATCGGTGTAATGACCTACCTGTAACCCTTTTATGTCTGTTAGTGTGCCGTTCATTTTTGCTCGTTTATTTCAAAACTCAACAAAAAACCCTCCCAAAACGCTTGGGAGGGTGTATAACAGGCTTTATAGAAACCCTGCCGTCTCGGTTATGAAAATCCGAGCGACGTGTTCATTGACTACTTTGTTGCATTGCCTGCTCACCGCCCTCTCAAGGGTCGTTGGCGATGCCAATATATAGACAGAAAAGGTGTGTGTCAATGCACTGACAAAAAAATGTAGTGCTACTTACGATTTGTCTTATAGTGCGGTGATTCAGTATGTTGTCAGGATTGTATTTCATTCCGGCAAAAAATTTGAGATCATTAGCGGATGGTTCTCAATCTGTGTTTTGATAATAGAAGTTTCGTCTTTTAGGAACGAGGTATTTGTGGATTCGGTCAATATTCCAGTTGTTGAATTTACCAATCTCACCAAGATGTATGGTGATGTTATCGCAGTTGAAAATGTGAACTTGGAAGTGTCCGAAGGAGAGATATTTGGATATCTAGGTCCGAATGGTTCTGGGAAAACAACGACGATTCGTACTGCCCTAGATTTTATTCGTCCAAGCAGCGGTTCTGCTGCGATATTCGGTCTTGATTCCCGAGCCCATAGTACTGAAATTAAGTTGCGTCTCGGTTATCTACCGGGTGACCTTCCCATTTATGAAAAGATGACAGGCCGTGAGTTCTTGACCTATCTTTTCAATTTGCGTGGCGCTTCTAATTGGGATTATGTCCATGGATTGGCGGAAAGATTTGATGCAGATCTCGAGCGTTTGATTGGCAAACTTTCACGAGGAAATAAGCAAAAGATAGGTTTGATTCAAGCCTTTATGAATGAACCTGAATTGATTGTGATGGATGAGCCGACTAGTGGACTAGATCCGCTTATGCAGCAAGAGTTTTATTCACTGGTAGAGGAGACTCGAGAACGCGGATGCACTGTCTTTATTTCATCGCACATTGTTCCTGAAGTTGAAAGGCTGTGCGACCGTGTTGCGATTTTAAGGGAAGGTACGCTTATTACTCTTGAGGAGATCAGAACTTTAAGGGAACGAGCCCATCATCGGATTACGTTAGAATTTGGAGAGCCCGTGCCAATTAGTGCATTTTCAAACATTTCTGGTATTAGAGATGTGCAGGCTGAAGGTTTAATGCTGCGTTGCACGATCGTTGGTTCAGCCGATGCCTTAGTGAAATGTGCGTCTCAATTTGAGGTCTTGTCAATCCAGAGTGAGGATGATGGTTTAGAGGATGTTTTTCTTGATTTCTACCAAACCGAATCACATGATCTTGCGAAATGATTTGTCAATGAGACTTGGTGTATATGTTAAATAACATTATTTGGAAAACTTTGTGGGACCAAAGACGCTCTCTCAGTTGGTGGAGCATTGGTTTTGCGGGATTAATTATTAGCATCATGCTTTTTTATCCCTTTTTCATTGAAAATATTGATTCTTACGCTGGGTTATTACAAGATGCTAGCGATGATCCCTTGATGAGAATATTTGCTGGTGGTGATCTTCTCGATATGGCATCGCCTGCAGGTTTCATCAATGTTGAGTTGATGGCATTTATGGTCCCATTGCTCTACGTGGCATTTGCGATCACCACCGGTAGTGCAGCCATTGCGGGCGAGGAAAGCCGGGGAACATTGGATTTTTTGCTTTCGAATCCTGTCACACGCCGGCAGATTATTCTTCAAAAATATGGAGCCATGGTAGGTGGAGTTGTGATACTAACCCTTATAAATGTGGCAAGTTTCGGGGTTGGTGTGGTCATTGTTAATATGGAAATTAATTTTTGGCGCATTGTAGAAGCGACGATTAGCACTGGTCTCTTAGGTCTCGTCTTTGGCGCGATGGCTTTTTCTTTGGGTGCTACGTTTGGAAAACGAGGGGTTAGTGTTGGTATCACGAGTGGGGTCGCAGTTGGATCATATTTATTGCACGCATTGGGCCCCTTAGTAGACTGGCTGGAACCATTTACGAAAATTTCGCCATTTTATTATCAAGATCAAGTAGACATGACAAAAGCTGGATTAGATCCGTTGCATACTG
>CEUS01011226.1_pt1 | contig 13479 bp, 15 predicted proteins | sample 427031 | NCBI WGS metagenome assembly CEUS01 (sample SAMEA2622837, study PRJEB7988) | marine metagenome | biome: marine biome (ENVO:00000447); feature: marine epipelagic mixed layer (ENVO:xxxxxxxxx); material: "saline water (ENVO:00002010), including plankton (ENVO:xxxxxxxx)" | depth 140 m | reverse complement strand
GCTAATCCAATGACTCGGCATCCTTCGGTAACTGCTTCCAGTATTGCAACTGTTGCTGAATTGGCTCCAGACAGAACTATTCTATCTATGGGGATTGGAGATACTGCAGTTCGGCTAGCTGGACTTCGTCCTGCAAGGATAAAGGAATTAGAGTCTAGTGTACATATGATGAGAAGTTTGTTGAATGGGGATCCTGTAGATGTTGGAGCAGCTAAGCCAGCTGTTTTGCCTTTTCCTCAAAATGTTCCAATATGGCTTGCAGCTGGTGGGCCTAAGACTTTGGAAATGGCAGGATCTTGCGCGGATGGAGTTTTCATACGAGTCGGAACGAACTTGAAGAACATTGAACAATCAGTAAAAAGGATAAGATCTGGAGCGGCTAAAGTAGGTCGCCTAGAGGAATCAGTGAAGGTCGGAGCGGTTTTTCATACTGTATTTGTTGATGATGAAGAAACATCACTTTTGATGGGAAAATCTATGGCAGCGGGATATTATGAATATTCTCCGATGCTATTTGACAATATAGGGTTCGAGTGGGGCGGAGCAGACCCAGAACTATTGAAAAAATATGGTGGGGTATGGCCCGATTTCCATCATGCACCAGACCTTATCCAAAGTGGGAAAGTAGTGGATTTTCTAGAAGAAAACCATGCTAATGCTTTTTGCCTGAGAGGCAATGCATCTCAGATCACTCATCAAATAGTTTCAATATTGAAGGGTTGCCATGATTTAAAAATCGACTTCGAATACGTTGTATTGCAGCCTATACCCAATCCCCCCACACCAGATCCAGGTAGTCAATCTTATATTGAACGCGTGCCTAAAGAAATACTCGCAGCAGTAAAAGACAATATTGCTTAATTGAGCTGATTTACTTAATTTATGAGTATTTTTATCTTAAATGTATATGACTGTTAAAAATAATTTGCATTTTAATACAACATATTTGACATATTTGTAATTATGATTGAAAGTGCCTACAACTACAACTACAACTACAACTACAACTCAGAGATTTGGCCTTGATAGAAGAAAATATTGAACATATTTCACATCCACCTGATTGCTCTCATTGTGGAGGGCGAATGGTGCCACGGTCGGAAGAAATTATTTGTTTAATGTGTGGTAAGACCCACTATTTACCGATTAAGACACTGGCTAAAATTCCCAGGCCAGAATATAGGGAAGAAACAGTGAAGTCTCTGGATAAGTCTTTATTTAAAATAAAGTACAGGATCAAAAATCGGGCTCTGCTTGCTAGAGTTCCTGAGAAAGGATCTGGTACGGTTCAGCCATACGCCTCATGTGTGAGAATTTCAGGACCTATCAGGACCCTCAGTTCTGCTCACGCTAGAGAAAATTTGAAGAAAGGTTTCTATCGAGCAACCGGTTTGAGGTTACGAGATATAGAAGACGCGCTGGGGTAAAACAGAACGCTTCTCTCCCTATTAATGATGATAGGCTTTGGCCAAAAATCACTTTTTTAGTAACCGGATTTTATGCGCATGAAGTGTACTGCTATGAAAGTTATCTTTCGTTTAAGGTACGAAACATACTAAGTAAAAACCCTCTGAACAGAAATATTAGTAGAGAGCATATCGTTATTCCGCCAATCGAAAACAGCCAATAGTTCGTTCCATTTCTTTTTTCATGTTTATCCATTTCTAATTCGATATTTGAAGAATGGAATTTACGTATGTCTGGGATTTTAGCTGGGAGGTTGACCCAGTCACTTGGTCCGAAGCGTTCCTCTTTACCAATCGATACCCAGACTTTCCCCACTTGGTTTTTGGGGGAGTAAGTAACCAGATAATAGTCGCCAGTTGTTGGAATGTTGAATATATGTTCTGTAAAAGTCCACGAATTAGTTTTTGTGAATGGTTCGTGAAAGGTTTTTGGATCAGTAATATCAAGTGTCGAAAATATCTGAGATTCTTTTAAAGAGTTTATAGAGTACGACTGAGATGATGCTGGAATAATTGCTATAGCTGGTCTGAAATCCTTTAGTTCTTCCAAAAGAGGTATTCCTAAATTGAAATACAGAACATCATCTTGATTGGCTGTGAAAGATATCCAGGATTCTGGTGAGTCTGCAGTTAATTTTTGGTAGACCACTTTTGATATGGCTATGTCATATACGACTAAAGAACTTTGAGGAGTGGCGTGGTTATCATTGGCTATGAAAGGTATGTGTGCAGATGCCGTTTTGACAAATATTGAGCTTAAGCCGATAGCTATAAGAGAAGCCAAAAGATATTTCGTAGTTAACTTAAGTGGTTTTATTTTCATACGAAAGGTATTTTCAGCTTAGATATAACCCCCCTAGAAAGAGCAATTGTTGTCATCGCTAATGGGATAGGTTTATGGAAAAGAGGGAGTCTTTTTCGAAAATACAATTTATATGCTTGTTTCAAAATCCTAAATTCCGTCAATATGACAGTAAATATCAATTGTCTAATCTTTAAAAGCAGATTTTTTTTCGTTAAAGGTATCAATTCACCTAGATATCTTGTGGATATAATGGGCTTATTGTTCTGCAAAAGGGTTATCCCTATATCCAAATAAGTTGCTGTTAATTTAAATTCGAATTCATAATTGCCTTCCCGTCCTATAAAAGGGGAGACATGGAATTGTTTTTCATGGGTATATTTGCTTGATTTAGAAGAATTTACTATTGGAGAATTTAATTTATAAATATGTGATTCATTGAAAGTGTTGTGAACTTCTACCGCACAGTTTTCTATCTTTCCTTGATTACTAACTACAAAATAGAAGGATGCTGGATTGAAGCTGTAGCCTAGCACTGAGGGAGTTGTCAGTACGAAGCAATTGGAGGATGTAGACTGCTTTCCTTTCAACTCGAAAAGTCGGTGTATTTTTTCTCTAATGGGTTTGCTTGTGTTATCAATCAAATTATTGAAATGGATTGATAACAAACCTATTTTTTCAATAGATATAAGTGAATATAATTTGTCGGAAGAACCTATTTGTTCGGCGTCAAGCATTAGCATCGTGTGTTTGAAGGAGAAGGAATTAGAGGATTCGTCGAACCTTTGATGGGTTAATATTCCCGACACAATATAGGATTGCAAGTTATTATCCTGTTAACTCGTTGATTTTATGAGCCGTCTTGATCCCTGACAGGAAACCGTCTTCATGAAACCCATAACCTAAATATGCTCCACAAAAGAAAACCCGGCCGGTTGAATTCAATCTCGTGAAATTTTTGTCATTGCTAGAGTGGTCAATGAAAAGAACTGGATGAGTGTATTTTGTTGAATATAAAGTCATACTAGGATCAGGAGGCTGAATTGGATTTAGTGTGACAAGAAAGTTTGTTTTTGATGTGAGTCTTTGTAAGCGATTCATATTGTAGGTGACTTCAAAAGTTGACATTTGTGCTGATGTATTTCCCTTCTTCACATTCCAGGAAGCCCATATTTTTTTATTGGAGGGCATATAAGTGACATCCTTATGAAGAACTGCAAAATTATCTGAATATTTATATTGATTCAGGATCTTTAATTTAAAATCAGAAGAGTTGTTATATATCCTGGCCGAAATATCTGCATGAGTTGCCAGGATTACCGCGTCAAATGTAAAGGTCCGATCGTTTAAGGAACGGACCTTTACATTTGAGGAATTTTCAGTAACAGAAACCACTTCGTTTCCTTTTTCTATATTTCCATTAAAAATGTCCTCGAATTTTTTTAAATACTGTCTGCTACCGTTCCTTATAGTGAACCAAGTAGGTTTTTCGGTTATAGAGAATAAACCGTGATTTTTAAAGAAGTTTACGTACGTTTTAGCAGGTATTCTTCGTGAATCTTTTTGGTTGCAAGACCAAATAGCGGATGCAATCGGTACAAAGTAGGAATCAATCACATCTTCAGGGCATTGATATTCTTTCAAAGCATCATATATGGATAAGTCAGGGTCGCTAAATTTATCTGAGTTAGAGTCTAATAATTTGGAATATTTATAGATATTCCAAAGACGCCAGGTATGTTTGGGGTTTAAGAAAGATTTAACTTCAGGAAACAAACCACTGGAAGTTCCAGCATACCCGATAGATTTAGAAGAGTCTGTATAGGAGAAGGACATATCTGTTTCGACTGTATGTACCTGTAATTCCTTTATGAATTTTGAAAAATGTTTGTAGTTTCGATCATTAAATACTATGAATCCTGTATCTATGTTGAAATGGTTTCCGTCATCATCATAGACGGCGATGCTGTTAGTGTGTCCTCCTAATCTGGGTTCCTTCTCAAAAAGGGTGACTTTGTGCTGTTTTTGTAGGTGATAAGCCGCCGATATACCTGATATACCGCTGCCAACAATTCCGATGTCCAATTTTACTGAGTCTCCTGTTTAGTAAACAGATAATTCAATATTTTCCAGGACATACCCTGATTGTGACTAAACAATTCCGAGCAAAATAAGAGAAATATACGGAACTTGTTTATTGCTGTTTTGGGGGATGTGGATTGATCTGGTATATCCAGTATCTCAATCAATTGTTTTTTTGAGTAATCTAAATTATTGAGCCATGCTTCCAAACTTTTATGGTAATGTAGGCCAGATTCTTCCCACATTTCGACTAAGTTTAAACACCCGGCAATTTCCTGATGGAATCCTGAATATGGCATCATACCCCCACTGAAGAAATTGCGTGACATCCAAGAATCTGAATAGTTGTCAAAGAATTGTGGGTACGTAGAATGAGAGAAAACTTGTATAAACAATTTCCCTTTTTGGTTTAACCAACCATTAATCTTTTCCATGAGTAATTTTGTGTTTCTTGTGTGTTCAAACATCTCTATAGATAAAGCTCGGTCGTACTTATGCGTTGGTTGAAAGTCGTTGATGTTAACTTTGTTAACGCTCACGTTGACCAGATTGTATTTTTGTATTTGAGAATTTAAATATTCTTGTTGTGTTGTCGAGTTTGTTAAAGCTGTAACCTTGCAATCATTGAATGTTTTGGCAATATGCAATGATAATGAGCCCCACCCGCACCCGATGTCTAACACGGATTGTCCGTTCTGTATTTGTGCTCGGGATGTGTAAATTTTCAATGTTTCTAGATCTGCTGTTTCTAGATCATTTGAATGCGAAGCCCACAGAGATCCACTGTACTTCAGCGTGGAACCAAGAACAGAAGAATAAAATGTAGTTGGAAATTCGTAATGTTGGGAATTGGCCGCTTGTGTTTCTATCGCTATCGGTCCTTCAGAGGCGATACCAATGAATTCATCTTTGATTTGGCGTATTGAGGTAAGAGAAAGATTTCTTACGGATTCTTCATATTTACTCAATTTATATCGGATGATAGTTCTTATCAGAATGTCTGGTATCAATCCGCTATAGGCTAATTGTTCGTACCACATGATTAAAGAAGCTTGAATGATAGTTGGTAGTTGTCTATATGTCCTGAGTCAAAGCCACCTTCACAATAACTGAAATAGTATTCAAATTTTCTGTAGTCAGAATTGTTAAAATTAATATCCTTCAACTCTTTGCGATTTGAATGTAAATTATTTCTCCAGGCTTTTAAGGTTTTAACGTAATCGCTTCCTAGTGACCTTGTTTTTAATATTTCAAAACCGTTTCTCTGTGCAGCTTCTTGGATTATTCTCAATGATGGGAGCATGCCGCCTGGGAATATGTATTTCTGTATGAAGTCACAGTTTTTCCTATACGAATCGTAATGTTCGTCGGGAATAGTGATTACCTGGACCTGTATCGTGCCATTTTTATTTAAAATTCGAGCACATTTTTCAAAAAAATCGTTTATTCCTTTGTGCCCAACGGCTTCAAGCATTTCAACAGAAAAAATATGGTCAAACTTACTCTCTATATCTCTGTAATCCATCAACATTATTTTTGTCTTATTAGTAAGTTTGTGGGTTTTCAAGAGTTGTGAAACGTATTTATATTGGTTTCTAGATAAGGTAACTCCAGAAACTTTGCAATTGTATTCAGCGGCTGCTTTAATCATTAAACTTCCCCAACCACAGCCTATATCCAATATTTGATCACCATCACTGATTTCGCTATTTCTAAGCAAGGTTTCTAATTTTCTGTTTTGAGCTACCGACAGATCTTCATTGTACGATTCATATATTCCGGAGGAGTACGTCAAGGACGAGTCTAAAAATAAGCTAAAGAACTCATTGCTTAGGTCGTAATGATCTTCTATGTTTCTTTTTGCCCACTTAATGGTGTTTGATGACCTGATTTGCTGCTCTATATTAGATTTAATTTTTTTAGGAAAATATTTTGATAATCTAGAGATAGCATTGTCAGGTGAAGATTTTGATAAGTGTTTGAAAAGACTAGGCAGGTTGGTGCATTCCCATTTTTCATTTATGTAGGATTCTGCAAACCCTAGGTCATACCCTAATAGGAGATCAAAGAAGAAACTCCATTTTTTTATTGTGATCTTGTTAGTGTTCTCTGGGTCATGATTTTCCAATCGGTGCATCGCCCCGTCGGGGGTCTCTACTAAAACACCAATACCTTTAAATCTAGGCAGAATTAAGGGACACAAACTCTTACCAAGACTTTCTGTAAGCTTAATCATTCTGCTGTGTTGAAGCTGTTAAATTATTTGAATGAAGTAATCCTTCCAAGTCCATTCGTCTAATAGCCCATCGTTTCAATATTGACTTAATTTTAAATTGTAGTGATTCATTAAAATCTTTTGGCATATCTGGTTCACTAGCAGATAGGCCAAGTTGTTCAAGAATTATTTCGCCAACTAGTCCATACCCACCTTTGACGTGTGATATTGCACTGGAGAGCACCTGGTTAGGCACTAAAGACAAAAATCTATTCTCACTGGCAGACGCATATTCGGTAAGAAGTTGTCCTAGACGGCTTTTGTCATTTAGAGACCCATTTATATGAAAAATTATGCGTCTCAGCAATTCCGTTACATCTCCGTCCATTTTGGGTAACCATTCCTGGGTCTTTGCCTCTATGTCTTGGACAACCGGGATGTGGTTTGACGGCATGGAAAATTTTATGGTGGCTTGGATGATTTCAGGTAGCAAGGAGGGGTCTGCTTCTAGTTGAAATGCCGTTAGATCTCTAAATTGCACGGTGTGGAGTGCTTCTCGCCCTTTCACTTTGCTTATTACTTTGTTTGTGTTGCTGGACTTTGGGAAAAAATCTCTTTGCAATTCGTACCAATAGTCAGTAATACACTCCTGTATCATCCCATATGTGGTTAAAGCTATTGGTGAGAACCCAGCCTCATGATGTATTTTGTAATTGGTAGTGTGTTTTGCTTCATTTATTTCATCGGTGATCATTTTCTGATCTAATCCGAAATCCAAAAGTATATTTTTAAATGGGTCCGCATGCCCATTTTCATCTGGTTCCCAAAAACCAACTACATAATTATTGAGCCATTCGGCGCCAAACATTTTGGCTCCTATTTTATAAGTCTCGGAATATTGCTCTGTAAGTGATTCTGTTATTAAGGACAACCTAAACGAATCCACAACTTCTTCTGAGGTTAAGCCACTTGTTTCTACTATTTGGTCAGGTGAGAAATTTTCAAACATTGACTCTAAGTCGTCATTATTTACAGTTTTTAATTTTGGGATTTGTTCGTTCACATAGGATGTCATTTTTGACTGGTATGTTGGATCCATATTCGCACTTGCTTCCTCTATGGTCTGTCGTCTCTATTGAAATTTGGCGACCCAAATAATGGCGTCAAATACGAGGCAATGGACCGTTATCCAAATAATTCCTGCTAATGTTAATGAAAATTGTAATGTTCCCATACCCTCGTATTTACATAGTCCAAAAAATACTGCTAATAAACATAGAGAAGCGGCTGTGGTCCATAGAGATATAACGGACAATATCCACCATAAATTATCGTTGGTAACAAGATATTTCAGTGTTGCTGGCATCCAGATTGAAGCTGAAACCAAAAAAACAGCTGCAAGTATGGAAAATGTATGTGCCCCAAAAAACGATGATTTGTCCGCTCCATGAGAAATTGTCATTGAATAACAGAAAACTAGATACCCTACTGCAGCAAAAAACATAGAGATGGTGAACAGGGTTTTCCAACTGCCGGAAACTCCTCCCCACAAGGCATTTCTGAAGTCAGGGTAAAGGTAAAGCCCAACCACGTATGAGCCTAATACGGCCAATCCTCCTATGAGGTTGATGAGGAAAAAGACTAAGACATTTGTCATGCTTAAGAACCTCCTGTTTTTCTAACGCCGCGTATTCAATAATACATATATTTGTGTTATAATACAACAATAATAAGTTGAAGTGTATTAAATAACTCTTATACTGTGTTGAAGGAACGCATCGCTGATGAATGTGATTATCGCGGGAGCTACTGGATTTATTGGAAGTGAATTAGTCTCATTTCTGCAAGGCAAAGGGAATACCGTGATTGCTATGGTCAGAAATCCTGAAAAGGCCTCTGAGCAACTAGGTGCAGGTATCAGGCTCCTGACGTTCGATGATTCTGATGATAACTTGGTTCGGGCCTTTGAGGGTGCAGATGCCATTATCAATATGACTGGCCGCCCATTGGCGCCGGTCAGGTGGTCTAAATCAAAAAAGAAAGATTTTTACGAAAGTAGGGTAGGTGTGACAGAACGGATTGTTTCGATTGTGGAGAAGTGCGAAACTCCACCGTCTGTTCTTGTTTCCGCAAGTGCTGTTGGCTACTACGGTGACCGGGGGGATGAGGAGATCACCGAAGAGTCCGAAATTGGCCAGGGATACCTTTCTGAGCTGTGCGATTCTTGGGAAAATGCAGCTTTGAAAGCTAAGGATTTTGGTATTAGGGTTTGTACTTTACGCCTCGGGGTAGTTCTTGGTAGAGAAAATGGATTCTTAAATCAATTGTCTTTGCCTTTTGAAATGGGAATCGGCAGTTATGTTGGAGATGGACGTCAGTGGGTCCCCTGGATTCATTATTTTGACCTTTTGAGGATTATTGATCTTGCTATCAACGATGAAGCTATATTTGGTCCTATAAATTGCACCGCTCCTAATCCAGTTAGAAGCAAGATTTTTTCTAAATGTTTGGCTAAGTTATTAGGGGCGAAAGTTGTTATTGGAGTGCCATCCTTTTTCTTAAAACTGGTTTTTGCTGAAGGGGAGAATGTACTAACCAACAGTCAGAATGCTCTTCCAGGCTTTTTGATGCGAAGGAACTTCAACTTTATATACGACGAATTGGAAAAGGCTCTCATAGAGGAATGTACCTTTGGGAAAGTAAGTATCCTCAAAGTCGATTCCAACAAAGATCGTTTTAGCACATCTCTAAAATATTCAAAAAAGCTTTCTGCGGCGGAATACAAAATTGAAACTTCTGTAAAACTTGCGGTTAATTCGGAGGATGCATTTAATTTCTTTTCCTCCCCGCTCAATTTGGGATTGGCGACTCCTAAATGGATGGGTTTTCACATAACTGAGTCTCCTCCTGACATAGTTGAGGGATCCGAATTTGAATACAAAATCAGACTTGGTATTTTCCCAATGAGATGGAGAACAGAAATAGTGAAGTGGTCACCGGATGATCTGTTTATAGATTTCCAGAAAAAAGGACCCTACAGTCTTTGGTGGCATCAACATCGCATAGTGCCTGAAGGGGATTCAAACTGTCGGATGGAAGACCAAGTTTTTTATAAGGTGCCAGCTTGGTTTATCGGAAGAGTTGTTCACAAGTATTTGATCAAGAATATGTTATTAAGAATATTTTCCTACAGAAGAAAAGTTATTCAAATGCGTTTTGGGAGTAGTGAGTATGGTGAGCAGTAAGATGGATAATTTTGTTTTGTTGAATCGGTTCAAGGGTCGGTTGTTAAACAATTTGACCGCGGTGGACCGGATAGGAAGTGTTGCCGTAATAGATGAGGCTTTGAAATATAACTGCACTCCTATAGCTATTTATAATTCAATAATCACTCCTGCGATGGTAGAGATAGGAGAATTATGGCACGAAGGAAAGATTACTATCGCCCATGAGCATCACGCCAGCCAAATTGTTGACAGCTTGATTTATATGGTAGTTGAAAACTCCATTAGGCTATCTAATAACGGTCTTCGGGCTCTTGTTACTTCACCTTCCGGTGAAAACCATTGGATGGGAGCAAAAATGTTCGCAAATCTGCTTTTCCTAGATGGGTGGGATGTCCAATACATAGGAGTAAATACCCCGGGGGAAGACTTAGCTAAATATCTATCAGAAATAGAGGTTGATGTACTTGCCTTGTCAGTAGTGCTGCCTACAAATATCCCGAGTGTAGAAGACTCAGTAAATACAATAGAGTCTATAGAAAACCCGCCATTTATCATTTTGGGAGGACCAGCTTTTAACGGCTTCAATAAAAGAGTCGGAAACGCTGCAATTGTTGACAACTCTGCGTCGGGGTTGACGGTTTTAAATGAGGCAATGGGTATAGGGACTGGAAATCTATCTCTGCAAGAGATGCTTTTGGGGATTGGAGGGAAAGTTTTAGAAAAAAGAAGGTCCAAAGGATTAAACCAAGGTGAGTTAGCCACTCTCGCTGGTGTTGATAGAGCGTATATAAGTTTAGTAGAAAACGGTAAACAAAATTTAACAATGGCTGCTTTATTTAAATTATCTGAAGCCCTTGGGACGTCAGTAAATAGTTTAATGTCATTTTCAAGTGAATATAGAATCGATCAGTAGACCAAAAGAAACTTAATCGACATTTGAAATTATTTTAGAATCGCTTTAGGAAGGAACGTGCCAGAGCAAATATTTTTAATAGTCGTGATTCTCAATTTGGTGATTTCTTCTTTCATGGTCGGGTTAATATGGTTGATTCAGTTGGTTTCGTATCCCTTATTTCGTTACGTTGGGGTTGATGATTTCCGCAAATACCACTCAATTCACGTTAAAAAAATCACTCCATTAGTTGCTTTTGTGATGGTATGTGAAGCGGCTGTAGCTTTAATTTTATTGATTTTTATCGAGGAGGTTTCAGTTGGCCTTTTAGTAATTAATACAACACTTATATGTCTTATTTGGGGTTCCACCGCATTTTTGCAAATTCCTTACCATCAAAGGTTAGAATTCCCGGAAAATCGGATTTTTTATACCGAAAAATTGGTAAATACCAACTGGATCAGAACTGTTCTGTGGAGTTCCAAACTTACAATAAGTATTTGGGTCCTGGTGTCATTTGTGGGTTTCTAAATCACGATATTGGAATTGAAATTTGATTAACACAGATCCAGCTAAAATAAGTACAGAAATGGTTGCTACGAGATCTAAGTGTACTAACCAGCCTGCAATGACTGTAGCAATAAAGGCGAAAACTCCAGTATAGGATGGCCTCCTCGTAATAATTAGTATTAGGAAAGAAGGCAGAACAGCTATTAAAACTCCGATAGGAAGAAGAACTATTCCGGCACCCATGGTGGTCGCCATACCAATCCCGCCAGGCCTTCCCCATGGATTTATAACCATATGGCCGAGAAGGAAAAAAATAATCCCGATCGTTGCGATCCAGGTAGGGTATTCCATCAAAATAATTGGAAGGGTGATGATCAAGCCTTTCCCGATATCAATAAAGAAGACAGATATTCCGTATAAAGGTCCGATTTCAGCATATATATTTGAAGCCCCTGGATTACCTGTTCCTCGCGAGCGAATATCCACATTCTTAAGTTTAGCTATGCAATCTCCAATTGATACGGTTCCAATGAAATAAGATGTGATTGCCCAAATGCCTGATATGATGATGTAGTTCAAACTCGTATGACTCTTCCGGGGAAATATGGATGTTCTCACTAACAAGGTAACACACTCAATTGGAAGGTCAGAAATTTCTAGGCTTCAAAATAGAAAACCTTATAAAATGGAGGTTACGGTTATAAATATTCCTGCAGAAGTTGTAAAAGACAAATCAATTACAAAAGGTCTTATGGGTTGTTTTCCCTTTATTGCATCTTCAATATTTTTACACGCGAGCCTTTATTACAAAGATAACCTTGTTGAAGGTCATTCTTGGTTCCATTTCAATAATCAAATTCTAGTGTGGGTAGCAGTGTCATTGTGGGCTCTTGGTGTAATGGCAATATGTCTTTACGTTTGTCACTCTGTATCGATGGTAAACAGAGGGAGTTTTCATAGTCTGGTGCCCATAGCCTTGTCTGTTTTGGTTGGTACTTTATGTACGGTAGTTGATGTTTATATTCTTTGGTTTTACAACGTTTTATAATCTAATTATTTGAAAACATACTTGAGGTAGGTCATCTAGCATGCCATTGAAAGTAGGAAATAAGATCCCAGAATTCTCTTTTTACGATAGTAACCATAAGGAAAGAAATTCGAAAGAATTTATTGGAACTAAAACACTATTTGCCTTTTTCCCTGGTGCCTTTACGGATGTTTGCACAGATGAGTTGTGTCAGATTGGCGATATGATGGACAGATTTAATGACTCCAACGTCAAAGTGGTTGGAATTTCCTCAGACTCCCCATTTGCATTAAATGCCTGGGCAACTCAAAACGGTATAACTTATGACTTGATCAGCGATTACAATCTAGATTGCATTAATGCTTTCGGGGTTTCTTTTACAGGTCTTGCTGGCCTTCCAGAGTACAGGAGCTCAAATAGGGCGGTCTTTATTGCGGATCAGGATGGGACACTCGTTTATAGCTGGGTGGGTGAGCATCCTGGAATGGTCCCTGAATACGATGCTATCTTGAAACATATCTAATAAATGTTGATAGCTTAATCCCTGCAGATGTAATTTATTCTCCCCCGAAGCCTATATTATTTGGCGTGATATGAGTCATCATATTTTTCATATTGACATAAATTGGTTTCAATATATATCGTAGTAAAAAGGATATACTTAGTAAATAACTTAGTATAGACTTAGTTTTATAAATAGGTTCCACAAATACAGTGTGAATTAGGAGTAGGTAGATATCATGAAGAGAACTTTTGTTGTAGTTGCATTAGCTATGATGGCTCTTACGGCCATCTTTACCGCGTGTGCTGCTGAGGAAGTTGTGGTTGAGAAGGAAGTTGTGAAAGAGGTACCTGTAGAAGTCGTGGTTGAGAAGGAAGTCGTGGTTGAGAAGGAAGTCGTGGTTGAGAAAGAAGTCGTGGTTGAGAAGGAAGTTCCAACAGACCCTGGTAAGTTGGTAATTTACTCAGGACGAAAAGAGAGTCTTATTGGATCTATAATCGAAGAGTTTGAAGATCTTACGGGGATCGATGTAGACACAAAATATGGTAAGACTTTCCCTGTTGCTACTATGATTTTGGAAGAGGGAGATAACAGCCCAGCTGATATCTATTACGCTCAAGATCCAGGAGGTGTTGGATTTCTGGCAGCTGAAGGCAGATTGGTTACTTTGCCGGAGGATATAACAGGTGCGGTTGCTGACTGGGCCAAACCTGCTGACGGAAGTTGGGTAGGAATATCGGGTAGGGCTAGAGTATT
>CEUS01006622.1_pt1 | contig 13481 bp, 12 predicted proteins | sample 427031 | NCBI WGS metagenome assembly CEUS01 (sample SAMEA2622837, study PRJEB7988) | marine metagenome | biome: marine biome (ENVO:00000447); feature: marine epipelagic mixed layer (ENVO:xxxxxxxxx); material: "saline water (ENVO:00002010), including plankton (ENVO:xxxxxxxx)" | depth 140 m | reverse complement strand
AATAATGAATTTGGTTTTGATTATTTAAGAGATAATATGAAATATAACATTGATCAAATGGTACAAAGAAATCATTTTTTTTGTATAGTAGATGAAGTAGATAGCATACTTATAGACGAAGCAAGAACTCCCCTTATAATTTCAGGCGCAACTGAAGACAAGTCCAATCAATATTTTACATGTAATAAATTTATTAAAAAACTTAATAAGTCTGATTATGAGTTGGATGAAAAAAATAAAAATGTAATGCTTTCTGATGAAGGTATAAATAAAATAGAAAAATTATCACAAACATACGGAATTCTTAAAAATAATAATTTTTATGACCCACAAAATATTAATTTAGTTCATCACATTAACCAAGCATTAAGAGCAAACTTATTATTTTCAAAAGATACCGACTATATTGTCAGAGATAATAAAGTACAAATTATTGACGAGTTTACAGGAAGAACACTTGAAGGCAGAAGGTTTTCTGATGGACTGCATCAGGCTTTGGAAGCAAAAGAAAATGTTGAAATTCAAAGTGAAAATCAAACTCTGGCTTCTGTAACCTATCAAAATTATTTCAGACTCTACGAAAAGCTTTCTGGAATGACGGGTACCGCACTTACTGAAGCAGAAGAATTTTATGATATTTACAAACTTAAAACCGTTTCTGTGCCTACTAATGAACCGATGGTGAGAAATGATTTAAATGACCAAATTTTTAGAACCGAAAAAGAAAAGTATGATGCAATAATTGAAAAAATAGAAAGTTGTTGCAAAAGTAGACAGCCGGTTTTGGTTGGAACAACTAGCATAGAAAAATCTGAAAAAATTTCACTTTTACTACAAAAGAAAAAAATTAATCATAATGTCTTAAACGCAAAACAACATGAAAAAGAAGCTAAGGTTATAGCTGAAGCCGGTCGACTAAACGCAGTTACAATAGCAACTAATATGGCTGGTAGAGGAACTGATATTCAATTAGGAGGTAACAAAAGTTATTTAGAGAAAAAAGAAGGATTAGATGGCGAACAAGATTCAATTTTAAATGAGAAGAATGAAGTCATAAAAAATGGTGGATTGTTTGTTATAGGAACTGAAAGACATGAGAGCAGAAGAATTGATAATCAATTAAGAGGACGTTCGGGGAGGCAGGGTGATCCTGGTAAATCAATATTTTATATTAGTTTAGAAGATGATTTGATGAGAATCTTCGGTTCTGAATCGATAGACGGAATAATGAAAAAATTTGGACTAAAGGAAGGAGAATCGATAGATCATCCATGGATAAATAAAGCATTAGAAAGAGCACAACAAAGGGTTGAGGCTAGAAATTTCGATATAAGAAAAACCTTATTAAAATTTGATGATGTAATGAATGACCAAAGACAAGTGATTTTTGAGCAAAGAAGAGAAATTATTAAAACGAATAGTGTTAATGAAATAATAAATGCTTTTTTGGAAGATTTATGTAAAAATTTTTCAAATGAAAAAATAATTTACGAAAGAGAAAATCAAATTGATGCTTTTAAAGTTAAGATTAAACCAATACTAGGCCGATCATTCAAGGATGAAGAAATACAAAATATTATAAATTTAAAAAGTGAAGAGTTTGAAAATGCAATTAAAAAACATTTCGAAGAATTTAGAAGTAAAAGAATTGCAGTTCTTACTAAAAAAACTTGTTTGGAGCTCGAAAAGAGAATCTTTTTACAAACGGTAGATTTTCTGTGGAGATCGCATTTGCAGTATTTAGAACATTTAAGACAGGTGGTTGGTTTGAGAGGTTACGCCCAAAAAGATCCATTGGATGAATTTAAAAAAGAAGCATTTAAACTTTTTGAAAATTTACTAAATAAAATTAAGGTTGATTTTATAACTTTTTTAAATAACCTTGAGGTTGTTCATCAAGAAGAATCAATAAATAAACACTCAGATATTAATAACAAAGGATTAGTAGATAATCCTAATTGTTTGTTGGCTATCAAAAAAAACGAGAAAATATCAAGAAATGAAAGATGTCCAGCTACGGACAAAAAATTTAAAAACTGCTGCGGCGCCTTATAAACTATTTCATTAGAAACAAAGCTACTGCCACAATAAGAAGAAGAAGAAATATCATCCTATTTTTTTGTTCAAAAATATTTTTTTTAATGAATGAAAAAAAATTTTGTTTTTCTACAAAATCACCCATAACTTTCGAAAAAGAAGTAAAAGTTTTCTGTTTTCCAATATTCAAGAACTTTTTTTTTCTTTGTTGAAATATTTCTTCTCTTGTGTAATTCTTAAGTTCTATCAAGTGCTTGCTTATTGAAGTTTTTGTAGAGAATACTGCTTGTTCCCTATTTCTATGCGCCCCTCCAATAGGTTCCTGTATAATTTCATCTATAATTCCAATTTTAAATAATTCTTTTGCTGTTAACTTCATAGCTTTGGCTGCATCTAAAGACCGGTTAGGATCTCTCCATAATATAGAAGCGCAACCTTCCGGAGAAATTACTGAATAAATTGCATTTTCTAGCATCAGCACTTTGTTAGCTGATGCCAGAGCAATTGCTCCGCCCGATCCACCTTCACCAATGACGACTGAAATAATTGGAACTTTCAATGACATGCAACACTCTATTGAACTTGCTATCGCTTCGGCCTGTCCTCTTTGTTCGGCACCAATTCCTGGATAAGCACCAGGAGTATCCACAAATGATATTACTGGAATATTAAACTTATCTGCAAGCTTCATTAATCTAACACATTTTCTGTAACCCTCTGGTTTCATCATACCAAAATTTCTTTTAAGTCTGCTATCAAGATTGTCTCCTTTCTCTTGACCAATCACTAAAACAGAATCTTTTTCAAAAAGAGCAAATCCTGCGAGAACTGATTCGTCTTCGGCAAACTTTCTGTCTCCAGATAAGTTAATAAAATTTGTAAATAAATTTTCTATAAAAAATTTTGCTTTGGGCCTTTCTTCGTGTCTCGCAACTAGAGTTTTTTGCCATTCGTTTAAATTCGCATATGACTCTTTTAGTCTAACGTCAATTTCACTTTGTATCTGAGATATTTTTTTTGTGTCTACTTCGGATAATCCTTCTTTATTATAAGGATCTTTTAGTTTTTCAAGTTCCTCTTCTAGAGCTTTTATATCATGTTCAAATTCTAAATAATTTTTCATTTTATAATTTGAATAATACTTGATTAAAAATATTTATACACATAAATTACTTCAAGAATGGATAAAAGTATAAAAATTAATGGCAAAATTTTGTCTAGATATCAGGAAATTTTGTCCAACGAAGCCCTTCAATTTATTAAAGAAATTCATGAAGAATTCAATAGTAGAAGATTAGAGTTATTAAAAGAAAGAAAGAAAAGACAAATAGGTATCGATAATGGTGAAAAATTAGATTTCCTAAATGAGACTAGAAAAATCAGAGATTCGGATTGGAAAATAAAAGACATTCCAAAAGATCTTTTAAAAAGGCAAGTTGAAATTACTGGACCCCCTGTGCCAAAAAAAATGCTCATATCTGCATTAAACTCAGGAGCTGACTGCTATATGACAGATTTTGAAGACTCTTTAACGCCAACCTTTAATAACTTAATGCAAGGACAATTAAATATAAAGGATGCAATAAATAAAAAAATTAATTTTACTGAACAAAAAACTGGCAAGGAATATAAATTAAACGAAAAGACAGCTGTTCTTATTGTTAGACCAAGAGGATTACATCTCGATGAAAAAAATATAGCGATAAATGGCGAAAGAATATCAGGAACTTTTTTCGATTTGGGTTTTTCTTTATTTCATAATGCAAAAAAACTTATTGAAAATGGAAGCGGTCCTTATTTTTATTTACCAAAACTAGAGCATTATCTTGAATGTCGTTTACTTAATGACGTCATTTCATTTTGTGAAAAAAAATTGAATTTAGAAATAGGCGTCGTCAAAGTCACAGTTCTTATAGAAACAATTAATGCAGTTTTTCAAATGAATGAATTTTTGTGGGAATTAAAAGATCATATTGTTGGCTTAAACGCAGGAAGATGGGATTATTTATTTTCATATCAAAAAGTCTATCGAAACACTAAAAAAGTTATCTTGCCAGATAGATCAAAGGTAAACATGTTTGTCCCATTTATGTCAAATTATAATAAATTACTCGTTGATACGTGTCATAAAAGAGGAGCTTTTGGAATGGGAGGAATGTCTGCTCAAGTTATTGCTAAAGCAAATCCTAAAGAAATAAATGAAAAAGCTCTTGCGGGGGTTAAGAAAGATAAAGAAAGAGAGCTGAATCAAGGAAACGATGGTGCTTGGGTTGCGCATCCAAGCTTAGTTGAGCCCGTAAAAAATATTTTTGAAAGAAGCTTCAAAGGTCCTAACCAACTTAATAGATTTAATAATGAAAAAATAAACAGAAGAGATTTATTAGATGAACCAAAAATAGATAATGCAATCACTGAATTAGGTGTTAGGGAAAACCTTCAAGAAGGTATTGAATATATGGCTTTTTGGATGATTGGAACAGGATGTTGTGTGGTGAACTATTTAATGGCGGACGCAGCAACTTGCGAAGTAAGTAGAGCTCAACTTTGGATTTGGTTAAAATATGGAGTAAAACTAGACGATGGTAGAATAGTAAATGAAAAATTAATTGATGTATTAATTAAGGATGAACTTAATAAAATAAAAAAAAGATTCGAGGTTTGGAAAGAAAGAACGGGAGACAAAAGTTTAGATCACGTTTCTTTTGAAAATGCTGCAAAAATTTTTCGCAATATGATAACTAAAGAAAATTTTGATAATTTTTTAACTCTTCCTCTTTACGAAAAAATTTAATCATTAATAATTGGAGATCTATTTTTGAAGGCTGAAAATAAAGTTCCGTCATCTAAAAATTCTATTTCTCCGCCCACTGGTAATCCTTGTGCAAGTTTTGAAATTTTCACCTTCGTATTTTTCAAACTATCCTGAATATAGTGTGCTGTTGTTTGCCCTTCTATCGTTGCGCTTGTTGCCAATATTACTTCTTTGACCGAATTTTTTTTAACACGATCAACTAATGAAGAAACCAATAATCCATCATCTTTTTTACCTTCCAAGGCAGGTAGAGTTCCCCCCAGAATATGGTAATGACCTTTATAAATACCTGAGCTCTGTATCACCCACATATCCGCAATATTTTCTACTACGCAAATCTGATCATATTTTTTGTCAGAACAACTGCAACTAGCATTTACAGATTTGAGATTTCCGCAAATTTTACAGCGAACTATATTTTTATAAACTTGAGCTAGCGTGTTTACTAAGGGTTTTACTAATTCTTCTCTATTATTAATAAGTTTTAACACAATTCTTTTTGCTGATTTGGGACCTAATCCGGGTAGTTTTGAAATTATTTTAATTAAATCTTCTATATCTTTAACATTATTTCCAGACATTCTATTCTCTAAAAAGGAAGTTTAAATCCGGGAGGCAAATCTATCCCTCCTGTAATTTTTGAAATTTCTTCAGAAGTTTTTTTCTTTAACTTGGATTTAGCATCATTGTGTGCTGCAACAATTAGATCTTCTACTATTTCTTTAGGTTCTTTTTTCAATGTTTCATTGAGAGTAATTTTTTTTAACTCTCCATCTCCATTCATAACCACACTCACCGCATCCCCACCTGACAAACCTTCGACTTCAATTTTTTTGAGAGCATCTTGAGTCTCTTTCATTTTATCCTGCATCTTTTTTGCCTGTGAAATCAGATCTGTAAAATCAGTCATAATTTAATCTTTCTTCAAAACCTCTAATAAATCTGCGTCTGAAAAAATATCTTTGAATTTTTTGTACACTTCTCCCTTTTTTTCTTTGTCCAACAAGTCTTTTCTTTTAAGAGACTGAAGTTCTGAAAATGTTTTTTGTCCAGTTTCTTTTGTTAAAGTTATTATCCATCTTTTTCCTGTCCATTCCAATAATTTTTCAGATAAATTTCGAACAAAATTTTTTCTTAAATTTTCATTAAAAGCTATATCAATTTTACCATCTGAAAATTTTACTAAATTTACATTTCTTTCTAAATCATATTTCAGCTCAACTTCTTTTTTATTAGAAGACAATTTAATTAAATCTTCAAAAGATTTTATATTTTCGTTATTAGTTTCTTCTAATTTTAAAGATGACAATTCAGGTTTTGTTTGTGTAGTATTTTTAATTTGATCTTTAGAAATTTTGTTTATTTCATTATCATCATTTAAAACTTTGTTTGCTATTTTCTCAGCGGTTAGACTTTTTTCTTCAGTTTGTTCATTAGAAATATTTTTAATCAATTCTTCATAGGAAGGCATGTTTTTCAAATGTAAAAGTTTTATAACTAACATTTCAAGAGATAAAATTGGATTAGCAACGATAGAAAGTTCATCCAATCCTTTGAGAAGAAACTGCCAAAAAAGTATAAGCGTTGAAGAGTTTACACTTTTTGAAATTGAATCAATTATTTCTGACTCAGTTTCTGAGATAGTCAAATCAGATTCGAAATTTCCAACACTGCTTTTCTGTTGAATAAAATATATCATTTCTAAAAGATCATTTATCAAGTTTTTTGGTTCAATACCTTCGTTAATTGTTTCCCTTAGGAGTTCTATAGATTTCTTTTGATCTCCTTGAAAAATAAAATTTAATAAATATAAAAGCTTTGATTTGTCTGCTATGCCCAACATTTTTCTTATAAAATTTTCTTCAATTTCCTTTTTCTCAACTTTTTGACTAATAAGTGCTCTATCTAAAAGAGACAGTGAATCTCTTACAGATCCTTCTGCTGCCTTTGCAATTAAAGTTAAAGCTCCGTCTGATATTTTTCCATTTTCTATTTTTGAAATTTTTTTAAGATTTGCCACCAAATCTCTTATGGACACTCTATGTAAATCAAATCTTTGACATCTTGAAATAATTGTAACCGGTATTTTTCTAACTTCAGTAGTGCAGAATACGAATTTTAGGTGCGGTGGTGGTTCTTCTAACGTTTTTAACAACGCGGCAAAACTGGATTTTGATAACATTTGAAATTCATCCGCAATTATTACTTTGTATTTAGCTGTAGTAGGCGCATACATACATGAAGCTATAAGTTCTTTTGTAGAATCAACTCCAGTGTGTTGAGCTCCATCAATTTCCAAAACATCCAAATTTTTAAACTCGCTAATTGCTTTGCAGCTACAATATTCTCCTGCAGCACATTTTTCTTTTTTGAGAAAATCTTTTTTACAGTTTATCGCTTGGGCTATTAGACGAGCTGTAGTCGTTTTTCCTACACCTCTAATTCCACTAAGCAAATATGCGTTGGGTAAATTTTTTGAGGTAATTGAATTTTTTATTGTCTCTACTAAAACATCTTGACCAATTAGTTCGTCAAAATTTTTTGGTCTATATTTTAATGCCAAAACTTTATGATTATTATTTTCCATTTTCTTTAAAGGAGACTGAACAACAACCTGAAGTCTATAGGGAGGTCTGCTGCGTTTCCGCCCTGAACCGGTTGTTCTATAAAATCCACCTGCTGCCAGCCTCCTTTTTTATTATATCAGTATAAAAATGAGAACTACAATATACTTATTGGTTGTGAATTAATTATTGAAACGGTAGGAACTGGCTGGATAACATCCTAAAATAGTAAGCTCTTGGGTGTGAAAGCCCAATTCCTCCAAAGCTTTTTGCATAACCGGATCTTCAATATGTTTTTCTATTTCTATGTAAAATGCAACCTGTTGAAAAGTGTTTCTTAAAGAAAACGATTCAAGACGGCAAAGATTAATTCCATATCCACTAAAAGAGCCCAGAGCTTTATACAAAGCGCTTGGAATAGATTTTAGCTGAAAAACGCAGCTTGTTATAAAATTTTTTTCTTTGGCAAATTCAGGATGTTTGGTTTCCTTTCCCATTACAAGGAATCGAGTTACGTTGGCACCTGGTTCATCCTCAACATTTGATTTTAATATTTGTAATTTATATATTTGTGCTGCAAGCTCGCTTGCAATTGCTGATTCACTTTTATCATTTTTTTCAGCAACATATTTGGCACTATAAGCTGTATCCGATTCAATAACTTCTTTTAATTTTTGACTCAAAATAATTTTTCTGCACTGGCCAAGAGCATGTATATGCGAATGAACATTTTTGACTGTAACTCCAAGTTTTGCTCCTTTAATAGCAAGTAAATTATGACTGATCTTTTCAAAATGTTCTGAATAAATTTGCAGAGAATACCTTCTTAAAAGAGAATGAAATTCAGGAACTCTTCCTGCAACAGTATTTTCACAGGGACACACCAAACTGAACTCGGTTTTTTTAGTTGCTAATAAAAAAGCCTCTTCAAAAGTTGCGCAAAATTTTATTTCTGCTTTTGGAAATATTTTTAAGGTAGCCATGTGACTGAATGAACCAGCCTCCCCTTGTATTGCAACTTGCTCTGCCATATTTAGCTCATTTCCTTTTCTATTTTTTTCAAATCTCCTAAGGTATCTACACTCAATGGATTAGAGTCGCAATAGCCTACTTTAATGTCCATATTATTTTCCATTGCTCTCATCTGCTCTAATTTTCTAATTTTTTCAGTAGGACTTGGTGGAAGTTCTACGTACTGTTTTAAAGACTTTCTTGTATATATGTATATTCCAATATGATGGTAAATTTTAAAATTTTTTAAATCAATTTTGGTACGAAAAAAATCTTTTGCTACTAAAAAACTATTATTTTCTAAATTTTTATCAACCGCAACTTTCACAACATTCTCATCCTTAATTTCATCCTCGATTAATGAAGAAGCTAGCGTTCCTACTGGACAACTATTTTCTCTCATAAGCTTTTCTAGTTTTGAAATACAACTTCCTGAAATATTTGGCAAATCTGACTGAAGATTTATTATTAGGTCTATATTATCATTTTTTATTTTTTCAAATGCTTCAAAAACTCTAGAAGTCCCGTTAAGATGGCTTCCTGTCAGAATAGCATTGCCACCATGTTTTTTAACAACTTCGAGAATTTCGTTGTCGGGGCTTGCTACAAAAACTTCACCTACGCCGCTCTCTAAACCCCTGGTAAGTGCGTGAATAATCATAGGTACATTGTTAATTTTAGCTAGCGGCTTTCTAGGAAATCTTTGTGCTCCTAAACGACTTGGAATTATTATCGCAGTATTTTTCATTAATAATAAAAAATTATGCGTCTAAAAGTCCGTTTTTTTGGTAATAAGTCATGATATTATATCTAAGAACAAATTTGTACTAAATTTATAAACTTTTTTAAAATGAATAAAATTATTGTTTCGGTCATAATAGCTGTAATCTTAGTTTTGGGAATAAATAAAATTGCTGACTTTGTATTTTATGTTGAGAAACCAACGAAATCAGCTTACCAGGTTGCAAGCGTATCAACTACATCCGAAACAACTTCTATAAGTTCAAATGAGGAATCATTAGACATCATGGTATTAATTGCCTCAGCGAACGTTGAGGATGGAAAAAAAGTTTTTAAAAAATGTGCTGCATGTCATAGCATTAATAAGGGTGGAAGTAATAAAATTGGCCCAAATTTGTGGAATATTTTAGGCAAACAATCTGGTTCAGTTGCCAACTATAAATATTCTAAAGCAATGACTGCACACCAAAAATCGTGGACGTTCGAAGAAATGAATGGCTTTTTAATCAGTCCAAAAAAATGGATAAAAGGTACTAAAATGAGTTTTATTGGACTTTCAAAACCAGAAGATAGAGCAGCAGTAATACTTTACATGAACAAAAATACGGACAGTCCTTTACCAATACAATAAATATTTATTTAAGACACCACTCTATAATACTTTTTTGAACATGAATCCTGTTTAAGGCTCCCAACCAAACCGCAGACTGTTTTCCATCTATTACATCGTTTGTTACTTCTTCGCCTCTATTAGCTGGAAGGCAATGCATAAAAATTGAATCTTTGTTTGCTACTTTCATTATTTTTTTGTTTACCTGATAAGGTTTAAGCGCCTTTTTTTTTTTATTTTTATTAGTCTTGTCACCCATTGAAATCCATTTATCTGTAATAATACAATCCGCTGACCTTGCTGCTTTTATAGGATCACTTGTAACTAAAATATTTCCCTTATTTTTTTTAGCCCATTGAAGAATTTTTTTGTCCGGTTCATAACCTTTTGGGCAGGCTATGAATAACTGAAAATCAAATTGAACCGCCGCTTCAATTAATGAATAAACAACATTATTGCCGTCACCTAACCAAGCTATTTTTTTATTTTTAATTGGGCCTTTTAACTCCTCATATGTCATTATATCTGACATTATCTGACAGGGGTGGCTTAAATCTGTTAAACCATTAATTAGAGGAACATTCAAATTTTTGGCAAATTCTAAAACATTTTTATGTGCATGAGTTCTTAACATAACAATATCTGCATATTGAGATAGTATTTTAGCTGTATCACGCAAATCTTCATTTCCGGTTCCGTAATGAATCTCATCAGGATTTAATATTAATGATTTTCCACCCAATTGTTTGACAGCAAGATCAAAAGAAATTCTGGTCCTTGTCGATGGTCTTTCAAACAACATTATCAAAGTTTTCCCATTAAGCGGAGCATCTGAATCTATTTCATTTTTATTTAAGTTAAATCTTTCTTTTTTTCTTGATTTTGCATTATCAATGATTCTTCTTAGATCTTCTCCGTTTATGTCCGAAATATTTATAAAATTATTCACGCTTAATTCATTTCTTTGCAAACAATTTCGATTTTACTAATCGCTTCATCTAATTCGTTATTATTTACTATAAGTGGAGGAAAAAGTCTTATGACATTCTCTTCAGCTTTTATAGTGAGCATTTTGTGATCCATAAGTTTTTTAATAAACTCAACATTGTCTACTAACATTCTTAATCCTTTTATTAAACCAACGCCTCTAACTTCTCCTATAACTTTAGGATATTTTTCTTTAAGTTTATTTAATCCATTATGAAAATATTCGCCTTTTTTCTTTACATTGCTTAGAAAATCTTTTTCAAAAAGAACATCAAGAACTGCATTTCCTACGGCCATAGCTAATGGATTTCCTCCAAAAGTACTTCCGTGTGAGCCTGGTGTCATGCCGACAGATGCCTTTTTATTAACCAAACAAGCTCCGAGGGGAAAACCTCCACCAATTCCTTTGGCTATTGGTACTATGTCTGGTTTAATTCCTGAATTTTCAAATGCAAAAAAATTACCTGTTCTATAGGCACTTTGAACTTCATCCAAGATTAAAAGTATCTCATGCTCATCGCATAACTCTCTTAAACCTTTAATACAAAAATCTGGCACAACTTTAATTCCTCCCTCACCCATAATGGTTTCTAACATAATAGCAGCCGTGTTTTTATTAATAGCTTTTTTTAAAGCTTTTTCGTCACCAAATGGAACTTGATCAAAACCATCTACTTTTGGGCCAAAACCCTCGGTATGTTTAGGATTATTTGCTGCAAACAAGGCTGCTAAAGTTCTCCCATGAAAAGCACCTTTAAAAGTAATGATTCTGTTTTTTTCAGATTTTCCTATTTTATGAAAATATTTTCTAGCGATTTTAATACTTGCTTCAGTAGCTTCCGTTCCAGAATTTTGAAAGCAAACAAAATCAGCAAACGTATTATCGGTTAGCCTTTTTGCTAATCTTTCTTGCTCAGGAATTACGAATGCATTCGAAACATGCCACAATTTCTTAGATTGTTTTTGAATTGTTTCTACCAAATGTTCATGACAATGTCCTAAAATGTTTGTTGCAATACCTTGAACAAAATCAAGATATTTATCTCCGTTTTCTGCGTAAAGATAGCTACCCTTTCCTTTAGTAAAAGAAATATTCTTTCTTGCATATGTGCCAAGAACTGAGTTCATAAATAAATTAAGATTTTATTTTATATCCTTTTTTAAACAAAATATATGCTGCAAGCCAACTGAGAAAACTTAATATAATAAGATAAATAAGTCCAAATTTTATTGATCCATCTGAAGTTCCCAAAAATCCATACCTAAAACCATCAATGATATAGAAAAAAGGGTTCATTTCACTAACACTTTTTAAAATTTCAGGCAATCTATCAATCGAATAAAAAGTACCAGACAAAAAAGAAAGTGGAACTATAATAAAATTTGTTGCTGATGCCATATGATCGAATTTTTCTGCCCACAAACCAATAATAATACCTATGGCTGCCAAAATAAAAGCACCTAAAAATGTGAAAATAAAAATATAGAAAAAATTATAAAATGTTAAATCAATAATTAGATTAAATACAAGTATACAAACCAAGGCAATAATAATACTTCTGGTGCAAGCAGCCATAATTATAGCCAATATAATTTCGGAGGTTGATAGCGGACTGTAAAGCAAATCTACTATGTTTCCCTGAATTTTTTGGATCATTATACTAGAGCTTGAGTGTGAAAAAGCCTGTTGTATCACTTGCATGCATATTAATCCTGGAGCAAGAAATGTTATAAAAGGAAACCCCAATACCTCTCCTCTATTATTTCCAATAGCTAAAGAAAGCACCATTAAAAAAAGTAAAGAGGTTATTAATGGTGAAAAAATTGTTTGTATTGTAACTTTTAAAAATCTAAGTATTTCTTTTTTGTATAAAGTCCAAAATCCAAGTCCAAAAAGTTTTAAGCCAGATTTTCTTTTGTAAATATCGTATTTAATTTCAACCATTAGTTAGCTTATACAGCAAAAGGAAATTAAATAAATTCTGTGAAACCTTAAAAAACAATAACCATTTATTAAGTTTCTGTTGATAAGATATCCACATATGGTGGGTTTTTTATTGCAAATACAATATATAGTAGATTTAATTGTTATAAATAAAAATGTCTTGGACACCTGAATCAGAACAGAAATTAAAAAAGCTTTGGAAGGACGGATTAACTGGATCCGAAATTGCAAAGTTTTTTGGTACTACAAGATCCGCCATTTTAGGAAAAGTACATAGATTAAAATTAGAAACAAGAGCTACTTCCAAAAGAACAACAAATACAACAAAAATAAAAACGGAAGTAACTGGTGAGGTAAAACGAGAAAAATTGGTTGGTAGAAAAAGTAAATTTAAAGCCCTATTATTAGACAAATCGTTTCCGCCAGAACAACCAACAAAACTAGAAGATTTAACTGATGAGCATTGTCGTTGGCCTCTTGGCAAAAGAATGGAGCCTGCCACATTTTTTTGTGGACGCAAACCTTTAGAGATAAAAAATAGCGGAAAACAATATCCTTATTGTGAGCTTCATTTACTTTACGGGTATGTGAGTAAATCCGATAAAGAAGAAGATCAAATTAACGAAGAAGAAATTCCAAAATTCATTGAAAAAAAGGTTAAGTCAGCTTAACGGTGTTTTTTCTTTAAATCTCTTTTAAGATCTTCATGGTCACCCACCACTGTATGATATCTGCTTTTAGTGACGTATTTTTCTAAAAGCGGTACAGCTAGTA
>CEUS01284553.1_pt1 | contig 13504 bp, 14 predicted proteins | sample 427031 | NCBI WGS metagenome assembly CEUS01 (sample SAMEA2622837, study PRJEB7988) | marine metagenome | biome: marine biome (ENVO:00000447); feature: marine epipelagic mixed layer (ENVO:xxxxxxxxx); material: "saline water (ENVO:00002010), including plankton (ENVO:xxxxxxxx)" | depth 140 m | reverse complement strand
TGAAAACTGCAATTGCGGGTGAGGATCCAAATTGGGGAAGAATAATTATGGCAATAGGAAAAAGTAAAGAAAAAATTATTCCTGAAAAAATAAAATTAAAATTTGGTAATTATCTTGTCTGCAATAAAGGATCAATTGTTAAGAATTATAATTCGAAAATAATTAATAATTATATGAAAAAAAGAAAAATTGAAATAAACGTAGAACTGGGATTAGGAAAATATAAAAAAAGAATTTGGGCTAGTGATTTAACCAAAGAGTATGTCGCAATTAATTCATTGTATACAACATAATATAAAATTTATTTATGAATTTAGAAAAAACAATAGAAAATATAATAAAGTCTCAGTTAGAAAATATAACTAATATAGATAAACCTGTTTCTTTTCTTGAAGAAATTCGTGAAAAGATTCTTGACCAAGTACGTTTAGAAAACAATATTTTAATAACAGAGCTACTTAATTCAATTAAATCAAGAAATAATATTCAAAACGAAATATTGACTAATGGAAAAAAAATTAAGATAAATTATACTTATTACAATCAAGAAAAAAATTTTAAGAAAGAATCTTCCTTCAATCCTACACTAGAAATTATATTTACTGGAAAAAAAAATATTAAAATTTACGATAAATTAAGAGAAGAAAAATTCATAAAGTACGATTTATTGCCTGTTTTTGGAATTGCGTACTCCAACAATACATATTTATCTAGTAGAATTAGTAAAAAAAGCACACTTTTAACTATTACAATTGAACCTAAGTAAATATATAATTGTCATTGAAAAATATAAAATAATTATAATATAAGTATATATGATATTGTTTGATTTAAAATGTTCGTTTGACCATGTTTTTGAAGCTTGGTTTAAAGATTCTAATGAGTTTAATAAACAAAGGAAAACGAAATTAATTACTTGTCCAGTTTGTGAAGATACTCAAATAACCAAATCACTGATGGCACCAAATGTAGGTAAAAAAAGCAATGCCTTAAAAAGCAAAAAAACCTTAAACAAAACTTTAATTAATAAAATATCAAAGTTCAAAAAAGAAATTGAAAAAAATTTTGAGTATGTAGGTGAAAAATTTACTGATGAAGCAAAAAAAATTAAATATGGAGAAGGTGAAGACCGTGCTATATATGGTGAAGCAAATTTGGATCAAACAAAAGAATTAATAGAAGAAGAAATCGATTTTCAACCATTACCTTGGTCACCAAATAAAAAAAATAATTAATTTTTTATTGCAGTACAAAAATAATTTATATTTTTAATTTTTTTCGATAAATTCCATTTTCTAGAAATGGGATTATAATTCATCCCAGTTATATTCTTTATCTTATAATTAATTTTTTTTAATTTGATGGTTAACTCATCTGGTTTAATCAATTTTTTATATTCATGTGTACCCTTAGGAACCCATTGAAGTATATTTTCAGCTACAAATAATGCGAATATTCTTGAGATTAAATTCCTATTTATTGAAGAAATAATTATAATCCCACCTTTATTAAGAAATTTATAAGTTTTTTCTATAATTTCTTCCCAATTTTCTAAGTGTTCAATGATTTCTAAAAGAAGAATAACATCATATTTCTCTTTCAAATTTATTTTATTGATATCTGCAACATAATATTTGATTTTTAAATTATTATCCTTAGCGTGTTTTTTTGCATTATTGATATTATTTTTAATAAAATCTACTCCAGTAACCTCAGCTCCCAATCTTTTTAGTGGCTCACAAGTTAAGCCTCCTCCACATCCCAAATCAATAATTTTTATTTTATTTAAGGGATTTTTTTTTATTTTTTTAGTTTTTTTATGTGATAAAATTTGGTCAAGTATATAATTTATTCTAATAGGATTAATTTTATGTAGTATTGCAAATTTACCATCTTCTTCCCACCATTCATCTGAAATAGCATCAAAATTCTTGTACTCTTTATTAAATTTATTTTTAAAATTTACCATTTTTAATACTTGCCACAGTATTATAATGATAATAATGACAATGTTAGATTTTTTTTAATAAAAATATAAATAAATGAAGATTATAGTAATGAAATTTGGAGGAACTTCTGTAGCTACTATTGATCATATTATAAAAGCATCAGAAAAAGTCATAGAAGTATCAAAACAATCTAAAGTTATTGTTGTATTATCAGCTATGGCTGGTGTGACTAATTCATTAGTAGACCAGGTTAAAAAAATTAGTGATAATGACGATCCAGATTCTGATTTAATATTTTCAACAGGGGAACAAGTTTCTTCTGGTTTAATGAGTATATATTTAAACAAAAAAGGTATTAATTCAAGAACATGGACTGGTTGGCAAATCCCAATAATTACTAATAGTATTTTTGGTAAGGCAAGGATAGAAAAAATTTCTTGTAAAAATATTATTGATTCATTTAATAAATATGATGTAGCTGTAGTCACCGGTTTTCAAGGTTTAACAAAAGATAATAGAATTTCAACATTAGGTAGAGGAGGCTCAGATACAACAGCAATAGCCATTGCAGCTGCATTTAATGCTTCTCAATGTAACATATATACTGATGTAGAAGGCGTCTATACTGCTAATCCCTTGATTGTTCCTAAAGCAAAAAAAATTAAACGTATAACATATGAAGAAATGCTTGAAATGTCATCATTAGGATCAAAGGTTTTACAAACGAGATCGGTAGAATTGGCAATGAAACATAAAGTAGTAATTCAGGTTTTGTCTTCTCAAATTGATAAGCCAGGTACTTTTGTGGTAAGTGAGGAATTGAAAATGGAAAAAGAATTTGTAAGCGGTATTTCTTTTAGTAAGGATGAGGCTAAAATAACTTTATCAGGTTTACTTGATAAGCCTGGAGTTTCAGCAGGTATTTTTGGGCCTTTGGCAGATTCTAATATTAATGTAGATATGATAGTACAAAATATTTCTCAAGATGGTAAAAGAGCAAATATTACTTTTACACTACCTCAATCAGAACTAAAAAAAGCAACAAGAGTATTAGAAAAAATAAAAAAAACTAAAAGTTTTGATTCAATAAAAACAGATGATAAAGTTGCTAAAGTTTCTGCTATTGGTGTAGGTATGAGATCTCAAGCTGGTGTAGCTCAAAAAATGTTTGAAACCCTTGGTAAAAAAAATATTAATATACAAGCTATTTCTACATCTGAGATTAAAATCAGTGTTTTAATACATGAGAATTCAACTGAATTAGCCGTTAGATCTTTGCATTCAGCTTATGGTTTGGACTCTTAACCAAAATTTCAATAAATTGTATAATAATTTTGACTAATTATCATTATCGTAATAATGATCAATTTTAGAATTAATAATGTCAGTTGTAGGAAATTTATTAAGGGAAGCTCGTGTTAAAAGAGGTCTGGATTTATCAGCTTTAGCTAAATCCTTAAATATTAGTATTGCTAATTTGGAAGCAATTGAAAAGGGCAATTTTAAATTAACTCCCGGTGATCCATATACATTTGGTTTTGTTAAAGCTTATTCAGATTACTTAAACTTAGATACTGATTTAATAACAAAAATATATAAAGATGAAACAAAGTTACCTCTGGCTAATGAAATTTTAATTCCCAGAGTAACAAATCCAAAACACTATAATTATTTAAAATACTCTTTTTCTTTCCTAGTATTTTTAACTTTTGCAATATTTTTTTACAATTTATTCTTATCTGAAACATATACAGAAAAAAAATATGCAACGATATCTGATATGGACGATGCAATGGTTGCATTACTAGAGGAGGAAGAATTAAAACAAGGCTTGGAAGAGTTTAAAAAAATTAAAAAAGAAATTAGTTTGTCGAAAAATGAAAAAAATTTATTAAAAAATCAAATAAATATAGAGGATAATAATATTACTCAATCTTCAGCTCTAGCTTCAGTAAGTGATAAAAAAATTAATATTGTAAAAAATAATTTAAAAATTAGAATTATTAATGATACTTGGGTTAATATTACGAATGAAAGTCAAAATATAATACTTAGTCGATTAATGAAAGCAGATGAAGAATTTATTTTGTCTAATGAAGCAATATATATGATTACAACGGGTAATGCTGGGAACATAGAACTTGTAAAGAATAATAAATCTTCTATAAAATTAGGGAAAAAGGGTGAAATATTAAATTCATACCCCCTAACTATGAATCTATTTGATAATCAGTAACTAAAAAATTATAATAATTTCTGACCATGTAATTACTTATGCTAAGATCCTATCAACATATAAAAAGAAGAGAATCAAAAAAAATTAAAGTTGGTACAGTTGAAATAGGTGGTGAAGCACCAATCTCAGTTCAATCTATGACTAACACTCTTACCTCAGATGCGGAAAAAACTATCTTTCAAATTAAACAACTTGAGCAAGCAGGAGCAGATTTGGTTAGGGTTTCAATTCCAGATGAAAATTCTTCAAAAAGCTTAAAAAAAATTATTAAAGAATGCAATGTTCCAATTATCGCTGATGTACATTTTCATTATCGAAGAGCAATTGAGTCTGCTGACGCTGGAGCCGCATGTATCAGAGTTAATCCTGGCAATATAGGGAATATAGAAAAAATAAAGGAAATTATAAAAGCAGCAAAAAATAATAATTGTGCAATAAGAATAGGAGTAAATGGAGGAAGTTTAGAATCTGATATTTTAGAAAAATTTGGTGAACCATCACCAGAAGCTTTAGTGGAAAGTGCAATAAAAAATATAAGAATTTTAGAAGATAATAATTTTGATAAAATTAAAATAAGTGTAAAAGCTTCAGACGTTTTTTTAGCAGTAGAATCCTATAGAAAACTAGCTAGTTTAATAAATTATCCTCTGCATTTGGGAATTACAGAAGCTGGGAGTAGGAGGGCTGGGTCAATAAAATCAGCTATCGGAATAGGATCACTGTTATATGAAGGAATTGGAGATACCATAAGAGTATCTTTATCAGAAGATCCTGTTGAAGAAGTAAAAGTAGGGTTTGAAATACTTAAGTCTTTGGGTTTAAGAAAAAGAGGAATTACCATAATTTCTTGCCCTTCGTGCGCAAGACAACAATTTCAAGTAATAGATACAATAAAATTATTAGAAAAGAGATTAGAGCATATAACAAAGCCTCTTACAATTTCTATAATAGGATGCGTAGTTAATGGACCTGGTGAGGCGACAATGACTGATATAGGCGTTACTGGAGGCGGTAATAATACCCATATGATATATATAAATGGCAAAAAAGATCATAGAATAAGCAATGAAAATCTTGTCGAATACTTGACTGAATTGGTAAATAAAACAGTAGAAAAAAATAATTAAGAATATAAAAAAATGAAAAATAATATAGGCAATGTTCGAGGAATGAGAGATTTGCTTGATACAGATTCAAGGACAAAGAATGATATAGAAGTTGTTGCTAGATATCTTGCTAATAAATATGGTTATCAAGAAATAAATACTCCTATTGTCGAATATACTTCTGTTTTTAATAAATCTTTAGGCGAGTCTTCAGAAATTATTTCAAAAGAAATGTATAACTTTGAGGATGAAAAGGGTAGAAGCTTAAGTTTGAGACCAGAAGCAACAGCAGGAATTGCTAGAGCAATCGTTTCTAATGGACTTCTTGGATCAGGAGAATACAGAATTCCTCTTAAATTTTTTCTTTTTGGTCCTATGTTTAGATACGAAAGACCTCAGAAAGGAAGATATAGACAATTTTATCAAATAAATTTTGAGTCATTTTCAAATCTTTCTCCTGAAAACGATGTTGAACTAATTTCCTTAGCTAATAATTTTTTAAAACTTAGTAAAATATCTACAAGTCTTGTAATAAATAGTTTAGGAGATAAAAAAACAAGATCTAATTTTAAAGATGAATTGGTTTTATACTTAAATAAATTCAAAAATGATTTAACTGAAGATTCAAAAAAAAGATTAAAAATTAATCCTTTAAGAATACTTGATACAAAAAACAATAATGATTTAAAAATTATTTCAGGAGCACCTAAAATGATTAATTTTTTATCTAAATCTAGCAAAGATTATTATAATTCAGTAAAAAAATTGCTTAATGATCTCGGTATAAAATTTAAAGAAGATAGTAATTTGGTTAGAGGACTTGATTATTATAAAGAAACGGTTTTTGAGTTTAAAACTGATAAGCTAGGTCAACAACAAGATACAGTCTTGGGAGGAGGAAGATATAGTGGACTTGTTAAAATGTTTGGCGGATCAGATGTTGAAGGAGTAGGATGGGCATCTGGGACAGATAGATTAATAGAAATTTCGGAAAAAAATAATAAAGTTATACCTAAGGTATCAATTGTATATGATGAACAATATAGAAAAAATGCCTTTTTATTATCTGATAAACTGAGAAACGAAAAAAAAATCAAAGGATATGTTGACATTAATTTTGATATATCAGCTAATAAACAATTAAAAAAAGCAAATAAAATTAATTCTGAAAATATAATTTTTATTGAAGATACAAATAGAGTTAAAATATCAAATAGAAAGAGTAAAAAAGATAATTTTTTTAGTTTTGATGAAATTGATAAAATAATAAATTTTTTAGATGGATATTGATAAAAAACTAAGTAGTATTCTAGAAAGATATTCTTACATAAATAAAAAGTTATCTGAAGAAAGTCCAAAAACTTCATCAGAACTAGTTGAATTAAATAAAGAACTTTCTGAACTTTTTCCTTTAGTTGAAAAAATTAATGAATATCTTGGAATAAAAAATGAGATTTCAGGAATAATTGATATAATAAACAATGATTCAGACCAAGAAATAAAAAAAGAGGCTGAAAAAGAACAATTAAGTTTACAGCAAAAATTAACTATTGCTGAAAATAGTTTACTTAGATTGTTAATTCCCAAAGACCATACTGATGAAAAGAACGTAATTTTAGAAATAAGAGCAGGTACAGGGGGGGATGAAGCTTCTCTATTTGGAGCTGATTTAATGAGAATGTATCAAAAATATGCCGAATCAAAAAAATGGAAGTTTGAGATTATGTCATTGTCTCAAACGGGTCTAAAAGGAATAAAAGAAGTTGTTACGAGTATCACAGGAAAAGGAGTTTATGCGAAGTTAAAATTTGAATCTGGTGTTCATAGGGTACAAAGAGTACCAATAACAGAGTCTAGTGGAAGAGTGCATACTTCAGCGGCTACAGTTGCTGTTTTGCCCGAAGCAGAGGAAGTTGATATTAAAGTAGATGAAAAAGATTTAAGAATCGATGTATTTCGTTCAAGTGGACCTGGTGGTCAATCTGTAAACACTACTGACAGTGCAGTTCGTATCACCCACATTCCTACTGGAGTGGTTGTTTCACAGCAAGATGAAAAATCACAGCACAAAAATAAAGCTAAAGCACTTAAAATATTAAGAGCTAGACTTTTTGATCGTGAGATACAACTAAAAGCGGAGGAAAGGGCACAGAATCGAAAGACTCAAATTGGAAGCGGAGATAGGTCAGAAAGAATTAGAACTTATAATTTCCCTCAAGGCAGAGTTTCAGATCATAGAATTAATCTTACATTGCATAATATAGACGAAATAATTATGGGCAATTTAGATGATTTAATAAACCCTTTACTTGCAGATGATGAAACAAAAAGATTAGGAATGTTAAATTGATAAATAATTTTTATAATAGTAAAATATCTCAACTTAAAAAAAGCGGAGTAAAAAATCCTGAATTAGATTTAAAATTAATAATAACTAAATCATCCAATAAAAAATTTTATATTTTAAATGAACTGAATTTAAAAGATATTAATTTTAATAAATTCAATTCTTATTTTAAAAGAAGAGTAAAAGGTGAGCCAATATCTAAGATATTTAATAAAAAAGAATTTTGGAGCCTCAATTTTTTTGTTAATAATAATGTTTTAGATCCAAGACCTGAAACAGAATTTATAGTTGAAACGGTTATTAATCATTATAAAAATAATAAAAAAAAATTAGCTATATGTGATATAGGAACGGGATCAGGTTGTTTAATAATTTCACTACTTAAACAATATAAAAACTCTATCGGTGTTGGAATAGATATTTCAAATCAAGCCATTAGAATTGCTGAAAAAAACGCAATCAAACATAAAGTAAATGACCGATTAGATTTGATTTTTGATGACTGGAAAAATTTATCAGGTAAATTTGATGTAATAGTATCTAATCCACCATATATTAAAACACTTGATTATAATAATTTACCTTCAGAAGTTCGTAATTTTGATCCAAAAGTTTCGTTATTAGGAGGGAATACCGGATTTGAAAAATTTATTGAAATTTCTTCAATTATAAACTTATTAATGAAAAAAGAATCAATTTTTGTATTAGAAATTGGAGATAAACAAAGCGAATTTTTAATTGAAAAATTTAAAAATAAGAGTCTTTGTATTATTGAAATTATAAGAGATTATAATGGAATTAAAAGAGTCTTAGTATTTAAAAAAATGGCCTAAATTCAATATTTATTAAAAAAATTAAAGAATTAGCTTGATATAATTAATTTTAGTTATACAGTCCTTAAAAATATCATTGTTTTATAACAATTAGTTTTAAAAGATAATTTAGCACGAAATTATTAATATAATAAAATTTAATCTGTTTTTATTGAGAGTAAATGAATTTAAAAAGATATAAACATCAAAAAGGCCCAAGACCACCAAGAAATTCCATAAGAAAAAATGGTTTTCAAAAAAGTTTTGAAGAAAAAGGCTCAAATCGAAATAGGTTTATTAATAAAAATCCAGCACAAGCATTAACAAAGTATTTAGCTTTAGCTAAAAATGCAGCATCCTCAGGCGATACTATTAAAGCAGAGTATTATTATCAGCATGTAGATCATTTTTCACGACTAAAAACTGAAAATGATATTAATAAAGATAAAGATGGGCAAATAAATGAAATTGAGAATAAAAAAAATTCTAATGAAGAAAAAAATGATGTAGTATTTTTAAAGGAAAAATCATCAGAAAATAAACAGTATATATCAAATAAAGAACAAGAAGTTGATGATGATTCATTGGATTCAGTTTCTTTTTTATCCGAACCATTAAAAAAAGATTAAATCAATTTTTTATAAAAATTTAAGTATTTCAGAAATTTTTTTCTTATAATTAACTAAATCATTTCCTTCTAGACTTTTTCCAGAAGGTAATTTCATTTTCATTGGATTTATTCTCTTACCATTATAGATTACTTCATAATGAAGATGCGGTCCTGTTGATCTGCCAGTGCTTCCAACATAACCAATGGTTTCTCCCTGAGTTACTCTGACTCCCTTGCCAATACCTTTTTTGTAGCCATTTAAATGTGCGTATGCTGTTTTATAGGAATTATTATGCCTTATTCTTATGTACTTTCCATATGCTCCATTTCTTCCTACAAATTCTACTGTACCGTTTCCAGCCGCATAAACTGGGGTTCCTTTTGAAGCTGCAAAATCTACCCCTCTATGTTTTACATTATATCCTAAAATAGGGTGTTTTCTCATGCCAAAATTTGAAGATAATCTTGCCCCATCTATTGGTGTTTTCATTAGCGCCTTTCTGACACTTTTTCCATCTTTGTTGTAATAATTTTTACCATCTTTATTTTCAAAAAGAAAATATTCTAATTCTTTTCTTTGTAACACTAAATTACAATAAAAAATATCCCCATAAGCTACTTCTCTTTTTTCATCATTATAATAAACGTCATACATTATTTTAAATTCATCATTGACTCTTATGTCTCTTTGAAAATCTACATCAAAACTATATAGGCGAATCAAATCAATTAAAATTGTATTAGGTATTCCAGCTTTGTTCCCAGCTTGAAATAATGAATTTTTGATTTTTACACTGTAGATTTTTTTCTCTGTATGAAGAGGTAAATTAATTTTTTTTGAAATATAAGTATTTTCAATTTTTTCTAGAACTATTTCTTCCTTATATGAAATTGGAATTTGGATTTTTTTTAGTAAATTTTGATTATTTTCGTTTTTTTGATAATAAAAAAGTATTCTTTGATTAATCTTTATTTTTTTTAAATCATATACTTTTTGAATAGAATCAATTAAATCCTGCCTAATTTCATTTTTAATTTTTTGCTTATTTAATATGTAGCTAAATGTTTGGTTTTTTTCGACAATAATCTCATTAATTTTACTATAAATTATTAATTCTTTTTCATCTCGAATTGTTGTTTCAGCATTATTTTTATATATTTTTGGTAAATTGATATTAATATTTTTTTGTATTGCGTTATGATTAAAATAATTATTAACCTTTTTTTCTTCTTGATAATCTCTGTAATAAATTTTATCATTAATATTTTTTGCACCTAATATGAAATAATGATATGCTAAAAAAATGAGTATTATTGAATAAATATACTTGATAAAATTGTTTCTAAAAGTAACCATTAATGTTAATTTAAATATATGAGTATACTTTTTTATTGTAACTGGCCAAATAAACAAGAGTGGATTTCTAATATTAAAACAAAATTTAAAAGAAAAAAAATTTATATATGGCCAAATATAGTCAATTATGAAGAAATTGAATACGCAATAATTTGGAATATTCCAAGGGGGGTCTTGAAAAAATTTCCAAATTTAAAAATAATTTTTTCATTAGGAGCAGGAGTAGACCATATACTTAAGGACAATAATTTACCTAATATACCAATAGTTAGGCTCAAAGATCCAATAATGGGTCAAAGAATGGCAAATTATGTTTTATGTCATATATTAAATTATCAAATAGGAACTTATACATATCTTAAAAATCAATATTTAAGATTATGGAAAGAAGATTTTTTTATTAGAGACAATGATCAAATTACAGTAGGTATATTGGGGTATGGATATTTAGGAAAGATTATAGCAAAAGTTTTAATAAAAAGAGGATACAAGGTTCAAGCATATAAGCGATCAAGACCATTAAAAAGTGAAAAAATATTAATTTATTATAATAAAAACGATTTAAAAAAATTTATAAAAAAATCTGATGTAATAATTAATATATTGCCAAAAACAATAAAAACAATAAATTTTATAAATAGTAAGTTTTTAAATCATATGAAAAAAAATTCCATACTTATTAATGTGGGAAGAGGAGATACAGTTAATGAAAAAGCTTTATTAAAAAAAATTAATTCAAATAGTGCTTTTATAGCTGTTCTGGATGTTTTTAATAAAGAACCACTTCCAAAGAAACATTCCTTTTGGAAAAAAGAAAATCTTTATATAACTCCTCATATTTCAAGTTTAACAGAAGTTAATAGTGCTGTTGATCAAATTCATAATATCTATAAATCTTTTTTAAAAACAAAAAGATTAAAAAATACTGTAAATAAAGATCACCAATATTAAAATATATTTTGATAATCAAATATTATGAATTTTACGTCTTTTATTTTTCATATTTATTGAAGCTTCAGGAGTTCCATCATGAAATGAGTCAAACCAAACGTCTATAGGTGTTTCTATTGTACCATAATTACATTCAAAATAACGGTGATGAAGTTGATGATGAAAATGACCTAGTGGTATTTTGTTTTTATTATTAATGAAGAATCCATCAAAACCGCAATGTCCCACAACGGCTCCAATTGTAATAATTGTGAAATGAAATAAAATATGAATGGGATGAGATGGAATAACAAAGTGAATTAATACCGTACTCAAATAGAATAAATGTTCAACAGGATGCATAGATATTCCTGACCATGGACCTGGATTGGTATTTCTATGGTGAACATGGTGAAAAAGTTTATAAAAAAATTTAATATGAAGCAATCTATGGACTACATAAAAATGTACTGATTCAAATAATATTATTAGAAAAAATAAGCCTAAAAACCAAACAGGATTAGAATTAAAACTAGTTTGAGGAATATAGTTATTAGCATAACTCCAAAAGAGTAAAATTTGATAAAAGGTCCAAATTGTAACACCGCTTGCAAGACTCCAAAACATATTATCCAGAACTTGAGATCCAAAAGTAAAACGCCTACTTTTCTCAAAAATTTTTGTTTCATATTTTAGATTATTATTTTGTTTTTTTAGAGTGTAAAAAAATAAATGTAAACCTCCAGCAACAATTATCATAATTATAAAATTATATAAATAGATTGTTAATATAGGAGTAATGTTAATATTTTTAAAAAAGAATATGGGGGGATGAATAAAATAATATATAATTGCAACTATTAAACAAAAGACTGTCTCAGAAAATGGTGCCCACATATTTCCATACCATTTTAATATATTTTTAAATATTAAAGGAAGTGAAAATAACGGATTATTTTCAATCGGAATTTTAGGAATATAATTCCAATTATTTTTTTTTGATTCATTCATTTATTATTTTTTAATTATTAAATATTTGGTAACAAAAAATTATTATTAAGAATATTACTCCCCAAATTGCAATATTGCGAAAAAAAACTTTTTTACTTGTATTTGTTGCTAGAAATGCTGGTAAAACCAAGATCAGCACACCGATAAAATAAATAACATAAGGAATTTTTGATATCATAATTTTCTTAATATATCATAAAAAAAAGCAGATTTAATGTTATTATGATAAAGGATTAAAATTAAAGAAAATGACAAGCATCAAAAGAAACACAAAAGGGGAATTTCAAGAGGCAACGGGTCTAAGAACAAGAAAAAGTTCTATTTACTCTCCCGGTCAGAATGAACTTTTCAAGATTAGCCGCTCCAAATTCTCTAACTTTATGGATTGTAAGCGATGTTTTTATTTAGATAGAGTTAAAGGATTACAAGAACCAAGTATGCCTGGATGGGCTTTAAATACAGCTGTAGATGAATTACTTAAAAAAGAATTTGATTATTACAGAGAGAGAAAAGAGCCACACCCCATCTTTAAAAAATATAATCTTAATTTTATCCCGTATGCCCATGAAGATATGGATAAATGGCGTAACTCTCTTAGCGGAGGTATTTCATACCAAGATGAAAACACAAATTTAATTTTGCATGGAGGCATTGATGATGTGTGGTTTAATCTTGATACTAAAGAACTTGTTGTAACTGACTATAAAGCACAATCAACAAAAATAGAGGTTAATAAAGAATATTATTTAGCTAGCCAATATCATCAAGGTTATAAAATGCAGATGGATATTTACGTTCACATACTAAGAAAGATGGGATTTACTGTATCTGATACAACATACTTTATGGTGTGCAACGGTGAGAAAACACCCGAGAGATTTGATGCTAAAATGGACTTCACCATTACACTTGTTGATTATGAAGCCAATACTAATTGGATAGAAGATAAAATAACAGAAATGAAAGAAACTCTTGAATCTAAAGAAATGCCGAAAAGAAATCCTTACTGTGAAAATTGTGCGTATCTAGAGCAAGGTGCTAAACTATAATCAATTTAAGAATTAATTTCATAACTCCCTCAATATATCCTCTGCCTTTAAATGGGTATAGCTAAAAATCCCCAGTTTTCCCGCCCGGATTTCCCTG
>CEUS01121451.1_pt1 | contig 13506 bp, 8 predicted proteins | sample 427031 | NCBI WGS metagenome assembly CEUS01 (sample SAMEA2622837, study PRJEB7988) | marine metagenome | biome: marine biome (ENVO:00000447); feature: marine epipelagic mixed layer (ENVO:xxxxxxxxx); material: "saline water (ENVO:00002010), including plankton (ENVO:xxxxxxxx)" | depth 140 m | reverse complement strand
CGGGAGTCGTCCTTGAAGACGTCCTGCGCCTTCGGGTAACCGAAAAACTCTCTAAAGAAACGCAACTTGCGAATCGGCTGGTTCGTGACGCTTGCGTTGAGATTAGCCGCCTGAACGTTTTCGTCGATAACGCACCACTTGTCTCGACGGCCCAGAATTCGTCGGACTTCACGTTCGTAATCCTTGCGCGAATTCAGCCTCCCCTCTTCCGCTGCCTTGACCAGAGTTTCGTCCGGGCTGGCATCGGTCAACGCGTAGGCCAAGGCATAGCTTGCATTGCGTGGCGACATCATTCGCCGACCATGCTCATCCGGCTCGCCCTCTCCGAACTCGTTGCGATAGGCAAACTCAGTGCTCAGCACAAGAGATTCAATAAGCTTCGCGATAGCCTTCTGCCGGTCCAGTTTGGAGGCGTACAATTTGAATTGCTCGATGTTTTCAGCCAGTTCCGAATCAGTAGGATTACGCTCGAAGATTTGACTATACAGCTCCATGATGAAGGCTGCCATCAAGGTTTCATCTGCTCCTCCGGTTGATTCCCGTTCAGCCCGGAAGGTCGCCTGCCAGTCAGCCAAGCACTTCTCAATGATCCGGTGATGCCGATCGCCCTGCTTGCGGTGCTTCTTGATCGTACTGCTGAGAACTGTCATCTCGGCGTCACCGAGTGGCGCGTACTTTGGCGCGCCGAAATTCCCATTTTTGACGTGAAGGTAGAGCCTGCTCATGTCCCATGTGTCGTAAAACAGCTTCATGGTGGTGATGCGGTTCTCGATACGGTAGTCGGTGACTCCCTCCCTGTACCATTCCGTCTCGCACTGCTGGATAATGTTTTCAAATTCAGCAAGATCAGCGTCGCTGTAAGGTGCCCAAACCGGTTTGCCTCTACGATCCAATTCAGATTTTTCCGTGACTTCTTCGACTTTGTAAGGAGTGCGTTTGTAGGTGGCGATGCCCTGCAGGATAGCCTGGATGTCCTCGCGATTGAAGCGACCTAGGAACTCGAGGTTTTCATGCCTCTTCTGTATGCCGCTGGTCGACCGCTTAGGCGGTCCGGGATAAGGGATTTGCTTGCGGATAACCTTGGGGAGGAGCTTTTCATGCTCCTCGCCATATATATCTTTGAGCAGGCGATCCAAAAAGGAATACGTTCTTAGGAAGCGTTCGCGGAAGCGCATAGTCTCACGGTGATCCAGTTCAGGCTTCATCAAGGCGTACATAGCGGGGTAGTGATTCTTCATTATTGCCTCGGAGGACATGTGTCCGGCAACCCGCTTGGCATTACCAACCATTGTCAGCAGGTGACCTGTCGTAAGCCGCTTGTGGGAGCTGTATCGAACGCCTACCTTCTCCGGCAGCAAAAAGGGATTGGTGATCGTCCTGCGGAACTTGTTTCCACGTTCAGTCTTGGGGCTCCAGTGGACTCCACTGTCACCCTGCACCGTCTGCGCGGTTCCGTAGATTGCCCGCGTCGGATGGTAATTGAGCAAACGATTGATCTTCTCGTTAAAGATGAACTCGCTGATCAACCATCGCCGATCCGCGGTGTAGCCAGGCGCTTCGGCGTACTTGCCCGAGAATAGATCCTCATGAGAAACAACGTTGCCGTACTCGAACCGTCGGAGCTTCTCCGCCAGCGCCTTCGCCGCCTTGCCGGTCAGTTGGCTATTCAGCCACTGGAGCAAAACCTTTCGGTCCGCTTCCTTCGGCTGCTTCGCCTTCTTGGGCGGCATCTCGGCAAGCTGGATGACTTCCTGCGCCTTGCGGAACAGTTCTTGGCGATCGACTGCGTCGATGGTTTCCAAGGAGTCGAGCCGCAGGTCACCCTTCTGCTTCTCAGGACCATGACACGACACGCAATAGGTATTCAGCGCGCGCGTCGCTTGCTCATGTAGCACGGTCGGATCGACGTCCGAATTGGCAACCCTGCCAGCAGAGCTATTTTCGCCAAAAAGTTGTCCGCAGCAAGCAACCAACAAGACAATGAAACCTCTTCGAGCCGACATACAGCCTATCCGATCCATCTTGGCATCACAAAAATCACCTTATGTCTTCTAAGTTGAAAGAGTGGCGATGGTCAACCTGGAGGGTGAAGAAGTTTACTTCAGAGGCGTAAGGGTGAACTCCTTGATGGCCACACCCTTTTGGGGTGGTTCGTCACGCCAGAAATTCAAGACGTTCTCTCCTTTGGCGAGTGTGATCTCCACCGGTTCCGAGTTTTGCCAAACTCCTTCGGTGAAAGGCATTTTCATGGCGATCTCCTGCCCCTCATTGGCCGAGACCTTGATCCGTTGATCATAGTTGGCGGTGACCACCTTGGCTCCGAGGGAATACTTGCCCGCTCTTGAAGCGGTCACTTTATATCCGAAGCGAGATTTGATCGCCTGTTTGGGGCCCGTCGGATCCGTCTTCGGGCTATTTGCATAGTAATCCTTGTGGTATTTGTCGGAGATACGCTCACAAACGTTTCCGTATATATCGTAAAAGCCCCAAGGGTTTGGCTTTTTCCGTCCAACGGGGTGAGACTTGCCACCCGCGTTATCTTTGAACCATGCGTAGTCCCCAATCCTGGAAGGATCCTCGCCGAAGAACCACTTGGTTTTTTGCCCGGCCCGGCTGGCGTATTCCCACTCGGCTTCGGTGGGAAGCCTTGCTTCGACGTCGGCGATCTCACTGACCCGGATGCAAAACTGGAGAGCATCGGGCTCGGAGACATTGTCGACCGGACAGTCGGGATTCTTGGTCGAGCGACTGGGGTTCGATCCCATGGCCACTTGGTATTGGGCCTGTGTCACCTCATACTTGCCGAGGTAAAAGCCCTTGGTCAGACCCACTACGTGCCTGGGTACCTCCACGCATTCGAACCGACCCTCCTTTTCGTTCTCTCCACCCATTACGAAGGTGCCCGGTTCTACGTAAATGAACTCCATGGTCACGCCGTCCCCCAAATCGAGGGTAAGTTCCTTGGTTGGTTTCTTGCCCTCCGGCGGGGTCATTGCGGCTCTCAAGCCCCAATTCTCATACCTGCCGTAGCCGCCGCTGAGCATCCGCTTGCCAGATGCGCAAGCATGGGCATCTCCCTTCCAGGTGCCGCCACGCATAACGGTAAGGCCTTCGGGGGAGAAGCGGGGGAGAAAGATTTGCATGCCTCCCCCAAAGCTCTTCATGGAAAGGACCTCGCGTGCATTTTCCGAAGTTTTGCCGAAGGCGACCGAGGGAATCTCGATCGAACCGTTTGCAGAATAGACGATCTTTTGTTCCTTCGGATCAACGGGTGTCGCGATTACTTGCTGGGCAATCGTTGCCTTGTTTGATTCGCCCAGCTCCTCTCCAAGAGCTTCCAGGGTAACCTCCTTCAAATCCTTGATGATTTTGCGTTGAGCGTTCAGGGCCAAGCCATTCCAAAAATCAGGTTTCAATTTCACGAGACTGTTGAACTGAAGGCTCTGGTCGTTGTCCCCGTAAATTCTTTTCTCGGTGAAGACGTCGCCAATCCATTGAGCTCTCTTGACCTCGAGGAATGCTTTCTTGTTTTTGCGTGCCTTGGAGCTGGCGAGGAAGTCCAAATCCTTGCGATAGCGCGTGGCGGTCCAACCGGACCCCCATCCTGGTCCCAGGTTGACGCACCAACCACCAGGCGTCCAGCGGGCAAGTGCCCCGTGGCCGCGGCTAGGGCGAGCCGTGGTAGGAACCCCGAAGGAGCGCAGGATGAAGCGGCCGAAGAAGGCCCGCCGTCCGCAAATCCCTCCGTTCATGAGAATATTCTGGTACTTTTGCAGTTCGGGCCTGTCGTACTTAACGTCACCCGAGCCGTACTTGACGTTCGAGCTTACGACCCCGACGTAGCGCCAGCCGAAGTTCGATTCGTAGATGTGGTCGGGCCTGAAGTTGCGCAGCATGCGTCGCCCCCAAGCCAAGGTCTCGTCCGGTTCGTCCCCATTGACCACCATGCGGAGACTCCAAACCGACAAGTTCTTGAAGGTCGGGTCCAGTTCCCCGTCCAGGTAGGCCTTCTCGTAATGCAGGTAGCGCTTGACCGGGTCGACGGTTTCGGGGGCGTCTTTCAAGGCAATAGGATTGGTCTGTTTGACGGGTAGGGCGTGCTCGAGGGCAATGGCCAAAGCAAGTCGGTTGAGGATTCCGCTTTTGGATTTCGAGCTTGTCTTGAGAATTTGCTCGTAGATCTGCATGGCCTCACCGAAACGGGCGGGACCATAGCCGTGTCGAATCCGTTTGGCTTGGGCGCCGTCGGCAATGAGCATTCGCTTCATCAGTTCAGGGTTCGAAAGCAGGCGTTCGACAACGGCAAGATGCTCCTTGCTTTGCTGTCCGAATTCCGCGAGACCGCGAGGGGTGGCGTCGAGCAGGACGATGAACTTGACCAAGAGATCATCCAATTTGTCGCTGGTCATGTAGAAGGCCATTTTTTCTTCCTGCGTGGGAGCCTCTTTGCCCGGTTCTTCCTCCTCAGTGAACAGTTCCTCGAGGGAATGGTCATCGTCTTTCTTGTCCTTGCCGATTTCAACCTCGGGGAAATCGAATTTCTTGTCTCGGGCCTCCTCGGTGGTGGGGGCGGGATCGAAGGGAATCTCCTTGGTCAAGCGAGCCCGCAGGCCCTCCAGTTGCTTGACGTAATGGGCTTCGATTTCCTGCCCGGCTTGTGTAAGAGTGACAAGTTCCTCTTCCTTGGCCAAGCCGAGGCTTGCGGCGCCGAGAGCCAGAAGAAGCAATCCGATGTGGAATGCATTTTGTAGTTTCATCTTCATCGCTGATTATTCATTCAATTTAATTAGCCGAACCATCGCTTCGCCCATGGCGACCCCGACGTCCATGTAGGTCTGGGCGTTTCCGTTGTAATGACTATTGGAGGCTCCGCCCTGGTTCAGCGGGTGAGTGTAGACAGTGGCGACGTTCCCCTTGAACTCGGGGTATTTGCCGATCGTCCCGTCGACGGCCAACTGGGCGTCCAAGATCAACTTGTCATTACTGGGCGGAGCATCCTTCGGGGTTTGCCCGAGAGTCGCCACGACGAAATTGGCCTTAGGCGCCTTGAATTCCATGCGTAGCGTCTTGATGAGGCGGACTAGGTTTTTCTCATATTGGATCGCGTGGCCATCGTTGTAACGATCCTTGTCGCCCTGCCACCAAGCGAAGCCCTCGATCTCGTATCCCCTGCCCTTCCAGTGCGGAAACTGCTTGTCGAAATTGTCCAGCACCTCGTGGGCTGCCCCGAAGCAATCGTCGTACTGCTTGCCGGCATACCAGTTAATGGGTTTGGGCGTGGTGCCTTTGTCCCAGGAGAGGGGGGACTCCTTGTACCCGGCATAAATCTTTCCCTTATATTCAAACTGTTTGCTTCCGGGGGTGAGAAAGTCCCAAGAGAGGGAACGGTTGCCCTGCGAGGTCTTGAGGATGAGAACCGGCTCATCAATGTGGTTGCCAACGGCATGGCCAAAGCCGATTTCCGGGCCGATTCGTCCTCCGGCGACTCCAAGTGGCCGGTTGCCCGTCGCCGTCACCACTCCGCGGTACCAAACGTCGTCGCGTGCCTTCCATTGCCTGTTCTCGTCGATCAGGTAGGGATACATCCCCTTGAACTTCACCATGGTCGAGAGGGCCCCGGGAACGTCCAAGCGGACGATCCAGCCCAAACCGTTGGCCTGCTTGGTGAAATAAGTGATTTTGAAAGGCACCTTCTTGCCTCCCTCCAGTTTGATCTCGGTCCGTACGGCGTCCCCACCGACCTCCTGGCGGTGCACGACCTTGCCATCGACTTCCATGACGTTGTAGGTCGACCCTCCGTAACCGGGACGAAATTCGTACATTCCCGTTTCCTTGACCTGTACGAACCCTCGGGTCACGTGCGTACCGCCGCTGGGATAGGGCGTGGGCCGGACGCCGCCGAATGCTTCGAGCTTCAGGGTCTTGATTGGTTCCATGGAATCGTAGTCAGCGAGGGGGCCAGGCTCGTAGTCTCCCTTGTATACGGAAACCACCGGGTCGATGAACTGAGTGCCCCAGCGGCTGCTGCCACCATCCACTTTACCTGCTCCCACCATGTTGGACTGGCCGGAAAGAATGAAGACCTTGATTGGCTTGCCGGAAGCTCCCGTCGCATGACTCAGGGCAGAGAACCAAGCGGTGGCAAACAAGAGAATAGCCGCCATCACGCGGCTTGCTTGAACGAATCCATTATTTTTCATCATGAGTCGCTTCCTTTCTACTTTCACTTCAGCCAAATTGGCTGGGAAATGACACCATTGGCCGCCACGTCCCACGCCTCCAGTCGAACCCAAGTTTTTCCGGTCAGGTCGAGCTTTGCCTCAAGGGTTTGTTTTCCAAAAGCGCCTGTGGCAGTCAGGTCAATCCGTTTACGGTGCACCTCTTTCCCATCGCCCGTGATGACCTCGGCGAAGGCCATGGGAAAGGTCCAGGTCAACTTGGCCTCGAGCTTGGCCCGACCCGATGCATCGAGCTTCAAGGTCTCTCCGGAAGCCTTCTCACCCACCGTGAACCTGGGCATGAGCACCTCGCCCGTGGAAATGAAGAAAGCGCCGTCCCGCAAGGACTTCAGAACAGGCGACCATCCGTCTTCGAAGCGTGGAATGCGGTCGAGGCGCAAATAGTTCACGTTGGCATGGGCATAGAATTCGGTCGTTCGATCGACTTGGAAGATATCGACTTCGCCGACGATGTATTTCTTCGCTTCCCAGTTGGCGGTGTCATCCAAAAGGTCCAGCACGCGCTTGCCGAGGCGGGGTTGCGAGAGGTCGGCGGGCATCGCTTTCCAGGCGCCTCCGAGGTAGCGATCGGATTGGAAGAATGGTTTGTCTCGATAAAAATCGGGATAACCGGTCGAGGCCTTGATACGCGGGTGAGCCGTCCACATCAGCCCGCCCTCGCGCTCCATCAGTTTCAAAACGTCTTCGGGACTGCCAAGGTGGTAGATGCGACCAAACTTGGGGTGCTCTTCGGTGAAAGGTTTATTCTTGGATCGGTTCAGCACCCACATCACCGGGCGTGGAAAGAAACTGATCCAGTGACCGCCGAGGTGCACGTTGGGCTCTTCGCCAGGGAGTAGGAGGAAGCCATCGTCCGAGAGGCGGGCGCATTCGTCATGTAAGGTTTGGAGCAAGGGAAGGGCTTTCACGGGGTCCCGGCGGGATCGACCGAGCCGGTTGTGGAACTCGGCGAGATGAACGATCTGAATCCCCGACTTCTTGAATACGTCGACGAAGTCTGGCTTCTCGAGAGCGCTCGGCGGGATGGGTTTTCCACTTTTATCGCGTTTCCCGACCAAGCGCGTGACGTGCTCGATGTGATAATGACTGGTGAAAGTCTTGTGGCCAGGCACCTCAACGAAACGATCCCCATGGGTGTAGGCTTTCACACGGTCAAAAAGCTTTGCGCCACGGTCGCGCGAGGCGAGCCAGAATATGCCCAGCTCCTGCTCGGTGCCGGGAGGAGCGTTGAACCAAGGCACCCAGCGACCATCGCCTTCCAGGGCCTGACGAATACCGATCCCAAAGCCCGGGATCTCATCCATGAAATCATTGCCATGCCAAGTAAAGCCGAGGTTGTATGCTTCGTCCAAGGGATAGAAGTAGCGGTGAGGCGGAGGGAAGACCGCAACTGAACCGGTCTCGGTCTCGAGCGCGATGGTGCGGTTGCGAACCTTCTGCGGAACCGCAGGCCGAGCGGCCGCATCGGAACGGTGCACCTTGTCATCGAGCCCAATCCAGGACACCGCCTTACCTGACGGATCACAGGTCAGGCCGGCGTGGTAGAGCAAGGCGCGGGCGTCCTTCTTGGTTTCCACAACTGCCTGCAGGTGGATCAGGTCACAGCCGGCGTAGAGCGTGAAACGCAGCTTCCCCGAGAAGGCTTGTCCCTCGAGTCCACCAAGATCGACGATGCATCGGTTGCCGACGCTTCGCACGGCGACGGACTTGAGTTTGAAGGAAAGCCGGCCCGATTCGCTGGGCTTTCGGCTGGTACGATCAAAGAAAATGGTCCAGCCGCCACGCTTCTTCAAATCGCGTTGCCCAACCGTCAACACGGTGGCCGGATCGGCATCGCGCAAGACCACGACGGGATCACCCTTGCCCCGGGCCACCGCAATCGATTTGACCAAGGCCCCTTTACCAGAAACGTTGAGAGTCAACTTCGTAGAACCCTCCGGCGTGTCCCACCCAAGGAAAAGCGCTTCACCGGCAACCTGCGCCTTCACTCCGCAGGTCGCATCATACGACCCAAGGTCCACGGGAACGGCCGCATAGGCAGCCTGAACCCAAAGAAGCCCGATCACGCTCAAAAAGATACGCATCGGGCTACCTGAAATAAGGTTCAAGATTTTCCTTGGGCGAGGAAAGGCATCCGTCGCATGACTAGTCCCCGGCCAAGAGCTTCGCCATGGCTTTGCCCATCCCTATTCCGACGTTCATGTAGGTCTTGGCATTTCCTCCGTAGTGGGCGTTGGACGAGGATCCCATGCTGATCGGATTTGTATAGACGATGGCGGCGTCGCCCTTGTGGGCCTTGCCAAAGGCAAACATGCCGTCGATAATCAACTTCTCATTGCCCGAAGCCGTGTCCTTGTTTGTCTGACCGAGGGTGGCGACAACCATCTTGGCTTTGGGAGCATTGAAGTCTTTGCGGAGGGACTTGAAGAGTTGATGAAGGTTCTTCTCGTACACCGTCGCATGAGCCACGTTGTATCGATCCTTGTCTCCCTGCCACCAGAGGAAACCGGCGACTTCGTACTCGGTCGCGTCCGGGTAATACTTCCCCAAGTCCTCGAGCACCTTCTTGGCGCGGGCAACGTCGCCCAGGTACTGTAGCCCTGCATGCCAGGTGTGTTTCGGCGGAGCGGGCACTTCGCCCTTGGTCCAGCTTGCATGACGGACTTCGTCGTTGTGGGCGGGTGTAACAAGAGTGATCTTCTTTCCAGTCTTCTTGTCGGTCGTTTCGACTTCGTGCCTCGGACTGCCGGGAGGGAGGAGGTCCCAACCGAGGCTGCGATTCCCGATCGAACTCTTGAGAATCAGCACGGGGTCCTCCAAGGCATCGCCCAGTTGATGTCCGATGCCAATCTCTATGCCGATTTTCCCTCCGGAAACGGTCAGCCAGTCGTTGCGCCTGACGCCGCCCCGACCATCCGGTCCGCCGCTGCCCTGAGTGTGGACGTTGCGAACGTCGTTGCGGGTAGTCCAATTCCCGGCGTCATCCACCATGAAAGGATAAAGCTGCTCGTTCTTGATTGCATGTTCAAGCGTTCCCTCTTTATCGCCCTTTACTCTTCCCATCTCCAGGGTGTTCGACTGGCCCATGATGATAAAGACCTTTACCTTGCCCGGCTTGGCCGCAAGCGGCAGGGCAAGAATCGCCAAGAAGGCGAGCGCGAGTATTAGGGTAAATGTTTGCTTAGGTTTCATGATGGTCTCGATAATCTTTAAATTATTCAACGATTGATAAATTAATAGAGGAAGACAGCCGATCCGCGACAATTTGTTGGCTCTCTTTTGCGGATATTTGTCGTGCTTTTGCGTCAAGCGAAGAACCGATACCCATTTCGTGACAGTCAAAGAACCCTTAGCTCGGTGGCAACGATTCGAACCAATGAAAATCAGTCCCCTTCCCTTTCGAAGTTGCCGGGGTCCGGTCTTTGGCCGTCGGGATCGATGCGAATATTGGGCGCATGAATGTGACCATCATGATCATGGTCTTGCAGGGCTCGCGGGGCTTCCACTGCCCTTCCTCCAGAAAAAATCAGGGCCAAAGGAGCGACGCCTCCCGCGAGCAAGGTGGACTTTTGGGAATGGGCCGAGTTGGAAACCGTCAGCATGCCTTCCTTCGTATTGGTGGTCACGCTGCCTTCGCCACGGGCATTCTTGGGCAGAAACAAGTTGATGAGGGTGGTGCCCACCAAGCGATCATCCCCTTCATGCTCCTTATCGTTCTCGAGGTCGTTCAACCTCTCGAGCGCTTCACGCAAAATGCGGAAGGTGTCAGGCGAAAAATAGGACAGGCCGGTGCCTTCCATGGGGAGGCCTTGCATGGTCTTTTGGAAAACCGGGTCCTTGGCCAGACCGGGCTTGGGAGAGAAGAGCTTCTCGGCGAATTCCTTGCCCGTGGCGAGGATGAGTTTACCGCTCGGGCGGTGGTGGACGAGGAGCGGACTTTGTCCGCCGAGCATTAGAAGTTGGCGCGCCTCATCTCCGTAAATCCGTTCAAAACCAGCAGCTTCAATCGACAACTGCATGCCGACCCAATTGGCGTTCTTGATGACCTTGAACGGGGGAGCCCCCGGCGCACTCTGGGCCAACATAGGTTCGAATGCCTTGACCACGTCATCCGCGATCCATCCCAATCCATCGATCATGACCGCCCCGTTCATCTGGGGAATTTGCAGTCCTTTGGCATCAGGAACCGACACCATCTTGGCGGGATCGGCGTCGATGATGATGGTGACCTGCGTGTCCATGTCGGCCAGGATTTTCTCCAAGGTGAAGGGAAAAGGAGGCATTGGTTGCTTGAAATGCCCTTGGAACATGGCCTTGGCTTCCTCGCCAACGACAACCCCCATGGCCTCCAGGCTGGCTTCATAAACAACTTTCAGGTTCAGGTCCTGCTCGATGGCAATATCAGTTCCGGCGGGTGCCAGCTTGATCACATCGAACGGTTTCGACTCGCCGCCGAGAATACGTAGTAATCCCTTGCGACCATTGGGAACGTGGACGTAGGTCTTGTTGCGGAACCCGTCCCCGATCCTCTTGGAGCTGAAACCAACTGCGGACACAGCGTCCAGTCCAGTGATCTTAAGCAAGGCGGGCACGTTGATGGTCGGCACGTCTGACCCGACCTTGCGCAGTTCATCATAGAAGGAATTGACGTAATCGCCGATCGCGGTCAGGTCACCATCCACGCTGACGTATCCGTAGAGGACGCCACCGGGGTCGAGTTGCTTGGAAACGGTCTCGAAGCGGGCCGCCTCCGCAGCGGGATCAGGGGGGGTGGCGTTGGGTAGCGTGATTCCGATGTTCGGCATCACCGCAAGCGCTGGCAAAAACAGAAAGGAGACGAGAGAGGACAAGACAGATGCGGACATAATGATTTTTGTTTTTTCAGACTTTAGTCAGAAGATGGGAAGGTTAAGTCCCAGAAGATCCTCATTTCTCTTTCTTGGCCTGCTGGAGGATTTCGATGCCGTTGGGCATGAACGGATGGTAGGTCTTGGTCTTCTTGTCGTAGAGCAAATAGGTCTTCACGATGTCGCCCTTATCCGGAACGGGTTGGTGTCCTTGGGGACCGGGCATGGCGGGAAACCTAGTAGATGGCTGCCATGCCTCGAAAGTCAATTGATCGCCTTCCTTGGCTCCCTTACCCTTGTCAACCGCGGTCAACCTCAAGGTGATCTTGAAGATTCGGTCGCGGGCGATGAGCAGACCACGCTCGACCTTTGACTTTTGGGTTTTGGAGGTGAGAGCGACGACCTCGCCGCGTACAACGTGCGTCGCTTCCTCCATCATTACTTCCGGAGGATAGGGAGCGACGGCAGCCGATGCATCGAAGGCAGCCAACGCGAGAAGCCCAACCAGAAAGGCCGCAAACAGCGGCTTGGTTTTGTTTGTCATGGCGTTTCCGAAAAACCCGCCTCAGGGAATCGCCTGGAACATTTGCTTGATGTTCAGTTTGCCGTCAACGAAGTCAACCTGCAGGTCGAAGAACCCGGATCCCTGTCCTCCCTTGTGAGGGAACCCGACGGAAATATCATTGCCGCGCTTGCTGAATCGGTTGGGTTTGCTCCAGTCGACTTGACCCAAGAGCCTGTCGTTGATCCTAGGGTTGGGGCTGTAGGTAAACTTCCCGGCCAGGAAAAGTCCGAGCATGGCTTCGCATTCCTCGATCTCTATGCCACGGATCGATCCGCAAAGGTATTCCGTTTCGCCAATCCTAAGAATGGTTTTTTTCCTTTCGTATGGCTTGCCGGCCCAAAAGTCGCCCATCTGCGCATCCTCCTTGCGTGGGCCCCCGCCACGATGAAACCATGGCTTGAAATTCACGCTCAGGGTCTTGTAGGAAACTTCTCGTCCATTGGTTTCCTGGGCACCCTCCACCCGGATACCTCGGGCTGCGCTGGGATGGAAGTGAATGGTGGAAATCCTGACGACTTTGGCGACGCCCTGCTTCTTGGCCAAGGCGATGACAATCTTTTCCTGAGCCTCGGTCAGTTTGCCCGCCCGGTAATCCCGCTCAATTCCACCGGATTTAGTTATGCGGGAAGGAGCCTCCTTCGCGGGGCTTACACCCGGTGGGGGGATGGCGTGCAAGTGCAGGAGACACGAAAGTCCAAATGCTAGGGGGAGGAGTATGGTTTTCATTTTCAGGAGTGGTGAATGGAGTTGATTTGTTCCCAGCTTGGTAAAAGCGGAATAAATGGCGAACACTTAGTTAACGATCAGGATTTCCTTGTCTTATGCTTCATCGGAGAAGCGATTTGCGATCCCTTCTCCAATCGACGTGAATCCGAACGCCATTAAGATAAACCTTGGTTTCATCTTTGCTGGAAATGGTTACCATGAACTCATGATTTTTCTCTTCCGGATGATCGAGGCTAAAACGAAACCTATACTAGCAGTCTAGCCGCACCTTGCACTTTTGGCTTCTAATTACGGGCACCCCTGATCCATGACGGACCCACTCGAATATAGTCTCTCTTACCCTTGAATCCCTTCAGCAAGGTAAAGGACTGTCCGGCAAATGCATCCTCGATGTAAACCTGCTTCCCGATCAAGGAATCGATGGTTGGCCGATCGTCGGCATGAACCCATGCAGTCAGCAAGCTAAAGATCATTCCAATGGATAATGCTTTCACGGTTTTGGATTCCACTGAGGTTTAATAGGATCGTTTCTTTACTTAAGGGACTGAATTTTCTCGTCATCAGGAAATAGTTCCTTGACCAAGGAGAGCAGTTTTTTCGATTGGAAGAAACTTTGCCCAACGACCTTCCCATCCATGTAATACCTTAACTCGCTACAGGAGAAACAAACGAGCAGATCGACTTTCGTCCTTTTGTCTTTGAAACGGAAAGCGACTCCGGGACGAAAAAGACAATCGGGTGGCACCTCGTAACGAAAATAAGTGTTCGGATTGTCTATAATTGAAGATAGCTCTTGTCGTGCTCCATAGGTCAAGGCTTCGGCATCCGAAAGAATTGCATAGCCATGCAGAGATTCACCTTCCTGCTTTTCCCTTTCGCCCGGATATGAATCGTCCAACCGATAAGCTGCGCAAGTCATGTGGGGATTTGTGAAGGAAGTCGTGGAGAGAGCCTTCTTCATCGCATCATTTTTCCAATACGAATTCTGCGTCTTCTGGCAGGAAGAAAGGGCCAGAAGGCATAGGATGATTATGCTCTGAATGACGTGGGGGGTCATTTGGTTTTCGGTTCGAACAGAAAGTCAAAGCTGCGGGAATAGATTTCGTCATCTTTGGTTTTGGGAACCCCA
>CEUS01066953.1_pt1 | contig 13519 bp, 9 predicted proteins | sample 427031 | NCBI WGS metagenome assembly CEUS01 (sample SAMEA2622837, study PRJEB7988) | marine metagenome | biome: marine biome (ENVO:00000447); feature: marine epipelagic mixed layer (ENVO:xxxxxxxxx); material: "saline water (ENVO:00002010), including plankton (ENVO:xxxxxxxx)" | depth 140 m | reverse complement strand
TGAGATTGAATTAGGAGAGTTACTACAAACAAGTCTTTCAGCTAATTCTTTATAACGCTTATCTTCGAAACCGTTTATGAGAGCAGCTTTCTTGTTCCAATCAACAGAATGAAATCTTTCCATCCATAATTCATCTGCATTTGAAGCAAAACCTGCATAGACAGACTGCTCTACAAATTTAGGTTCAGGGTAACTTATCTGATTATTAGCCATTAATTCAGATATCCTTTTTTGTAAATTGACGTTATTCCTAATCTTGAAAGCATTTTCTTCAACTTTATTCTGAGTTACGTTCATGTTCTCTAGATGTTCCTTTAAGTTAGGGATTTGATCAGAAGGCATTATTGGAAGGCTTCTATTAATCTTTAATTTTCTAATAGCTGTTCCGCTAGTTCCAATTTGTTCTAATAATTCATTATCTGTGTATTCATCTAACTCATCGGGATTACAGCACAGATCTAAAACCGCTACTTCATTTGTAAACTTAGGATTTTGTCCACAAAAAGTGATTGGAGAAGGGAATGTTTTTTTTCTAAACACCTCTCCCAACATCGCAAATGGTTCAGATTGTATAAGATTTAGATTACCTCCTTTAGAAGATCCTTTAAGTGACGCCTTCCAGGCAGCACCTGCCTTGTCTTTTACAATTTTTGATAGTTCAACCATCAGATAACAGTCATTTAAAGCATCATGTGCACCTTCAGAAGATATATCGTTTTGATTGGCCCAATCAGTTAATTTTAAACTAACCTCCCCTTCATCGTTCCTAGGAACCTGAACACAGTGTGAAAAGAAATTAGCAATTAACTGAAAGGTATACATTAGATCTAACCTCGATGCACCTTCAGTATTAGTTATGTATGAAGGAAGCAAGCACCAATAAAATTGTCTTCTAAAAAGTTCTTCATCAAATCTATGGCCGTTATAAGTAATGAAAACAGGGTTACGTGAACTAGACCAATCAAGCCATTCTTGCCTTAATTTAAGCATCATTTCATAGTGAGATAATTCTTTTCCAACCAAGCTTTCAACTCTTCGGTGCACTAAAAAAGCTTCAGGACTAGGAACTACCCAGGGAAGTAAATTACAATTTAAATCCTGGGTGTCCTCTACTTCTATGCTGTCATTAGAAAGTATTGAACCTACCTGGATAATTTGAGAGAAGTTAATATTTAATCCTGAAGTCTCCGTATCTGTGAAAATAAAACAAGATTCAGCATTTAATAAAGACATTCAAGAATTATATATTGGAATAAGATAAAAAAAGGAAAATAACTTTATTTATAATAAGCATTCTCTCTATTGCTATGATCTGTAATATCAAGAACTTTAGTTAATTCAGGTATTTTTTCCATCAATGTTTTTTCAACTCCATCTTTCAAAGTGAGATCAACCATTCCACACCCTTGGCAACCGCCACCAAATTGCAAAACAGCGGTATTATCTTCAAGAATTTCAACCAGCATAACCTCACCTCCATGAGCTTCTAGCCCTGGATTAATTTCAGAATAAAGAAAATAATTTATTTTTTCTTCTAAAGAACCATCATCGGAAAATAAAGGAAGCTTTGCGTTAGGAGCTTTTATTGTTAGATTTCCACCAAATTTGTCAGGTGAATAATCTACTTTTGCATCTTCCAAGAAATTTAATGATCCTTCTTCTAAATAAAGATTAAAGTTTTGGTTTTCTTTTAAAACAAATTTAGAAAGATCATCTATATCTTTGGTATAGGCTATACAAGTCTCAGCACGAGGTGTGCCTGGATGAGTGACAAATATCTTTATACCAACAGTATTTTCATCTTGTTTTTCTAAGAGCTCTTTTAGATAGCTAGAAGCTGATTTTGTAATTTCTATTTCAGACATAAGGTTATTTTACATTATCAAACAAAACCTTTAAATTATCATATATTATCTAAGCAGCAAGTAAGTGGAATTTTCATTAAGAAAAAACACAATCAAACATAAGAAATTCATTTAAAATTACTATTCTCTTTATACTGCTTGTTGATAATCCCTTAATAATAAGTAAATTATAGTACCTACTTATATATTTTAATATTAAGCTATTGTTTTTAGTATACAAATGTTAAAAAAACAACTTCAAAAACTACTATCAACTAGGATTATGTTTCTTGATGGTGCCATGGGTACTATGATTCAAGACGAAAATCTTTTAGAGGATGATTTTAGAGGTAAAAAATTCAAAAATTTTGATCACGAATTAAAAGGAAATAATGACCTCCTAAACATAACTCAACCTGAACTTATAAAAAATATTCATAAAAAGTTTCTTCTTGCTGGAAGTGATTTTATAGAAACAAATACTTTTAATTCGAATTCGATCTCTCAAGCAGATTATTCTTTACAGAAAAAAGCTTATGAACTTAACTTTCAAGGAGCCAAGATAGCCAAGGAGGCTATTAAAGATACCAAAAAAAAGGCTTATGTAATTGGCGCTATTGGTCCTACTAATAAAACTGCATCATTATCGCCTGATGTAAACGACCCTTCTCAAAGAAATATCTATTTCAGTGAACTTGTTAAAAGTTACAGGGAAAGTATTGATGGATTAATAGATGGTGGTAGTGATCTACTCATGTTTGAAACGGTTTTTGATACATTAAATGTAAAAGCTGGAATATATGCTTATTTAGAAAAATGCCAAGATTTAAAATTAAAAATTCCTCTAATAATTTCAGGAACTATAACTGATGCATCAGGACGAACTCTTTCAGGTCAAACTGTTGAAGGCTTCTGGACAGCTATAAAACATAGCGATGCTGATGCTGTAGGCTTTAACTGTGCTTTAGGTGCTGAACATCTTAAACCACACCTGCACTCTCTAGATAATATTTCAGATAAACCTATAAGTCTTCATCCTAATGCAGGACTACCTAATGAAATGGGAGGTTATGATGAATCTCCTGAATATATGTCTTCGATAATAAGAGAAATTGCTGAAGAAGGATTAGTTAACTTAGTTGGCGGGTGTTGTGGAACTACACCTAGCCATATTGAGGCTATAAAAGAAGAAGTTTCAGCTTTGAATCAAAGAAAAATTAAAAAAAATAATAAAGTAACTCTTTTAAGCGGACTTGAGCATCTATCTATAGGTAATGATTCACTGTTTATTAACATAGGAGAAAGAACTAATGTAACGGGATCAAAGAAATTTTCTAGATTAATTAAAGAAAAAAAATATGATGAAGCTCTCGAAATTGCAAAGGATCAAGTTGAATCAGGAGCCCAAATTATTGATATTAATATGGATGAAGGATTACTTGATTCAAAAGAGGAAATGGTGCATTTCTTAAAGCTTATTTCTACTGAACCTGAAATCTGTAAAGTTCCGATAATGATAGATTCATCGAAATGGGAAGTATTGGAAGAGGGTTTAAAAAATATACAAGGAAAAAGTGTAGTTAATTCTATAAGTTTAAAAGAAGGCAAAGAAGAGTTTATAAAACAAGCTTTATTATGCAAAACATATGGAGCTGCAGTAGTTGTTATGGCATTTGATGAAAAGGGTCAGGCTTCTACTTACGAAGATAGATGTAAAATTTGTAAAAGAAGCTACGATATATTAGTCAAAGAAGTAAATTTCCCAGAAGAGGATATTATCTTTGATCCCAATGTCTTTGCTGTAGCCACCGGTCTTGATGAGCATCTGAACTATGCAAAAGACTTCATAGATGCATGCAAATACATAAAGAAAAACTATCCAAATATAAGAACATCAGGTGGGATTAGTAATGTGTCTTTCTCTTTTAGAGGTAATGACCTAATAAGAGAAGCCATGCACTCAGTATTTCTTTACCATGCAATTAAGAACGGATTAACTATGGGCATTGTAAATGCAGGCCAACTTTCAGTTTATGAAGATATTGATCCTAAATTAAGAGACATAATTGAAGATGTAATTCTTAATAGAAATAAAGACGCTACAGAAAAACTAATAGAAGCTTCTAAAGGTTTGAGTAAGAAGAAAGAAGAACAAAAAGAAACTATAGCTTGGCGTGAATTAAAAAATAGTGAAAAGATTTCTCATGCTCTAGTCCATGGAATAAATAAATTCATAATAGAAGATGTCGAAGTAGAAAGATTACTTAAGGATAGTCCTATAGAGGTCATTGAGGGACCTTTGATGGATGGGATGAACATAGTAGGAGATTTGTTTGGAGAAGGAAAAATGTTTCTTCCTCAAGTAGTCAAGAGTGCGAGAGTTATGAAAGAAGCAGTATCGTATCTAGTCCCTTTTATAGAAAAAGAAAAAACTGGAAAACTAAAATCAAATGGAAAGATAGTCTTAGCTACAGTGAAAGGTGATGTACACGATATAGGAAAAAATATAGTTGGTGTAATCTTACAATGTAATAACTTTGAAGTAATTGATCTGGGAGTGATGGTTCCTGCAGAGAAGATAATTCAAACTGCAATTAAAGAAAAGGCTGATTTCATAGGTCTTAGTGGACTTATAACCCCATCTCTAGATGAAATGGTTCATGTAGCCCAAGAAATGACAAAAAGAGAGTTAAGTATTCCAATACTAATAGGAGGTGCCACAACTTCAAAAGCCCATACTGCACTTAAAATTGAGCCTGGATACAAATCAGGTCCTGTTGTTCATGTCATTGATGCATCTAGGAGCGTTGGTGTGGTTCAGAACTTAGTTAATAAAAAAAATAAAAAGGAGTTTTTAATAGAAATAAAAGCTGAATACGAAAAGGTTAGAGAAAGATTATTAAAAGGTAAAACAAAACCTTTATTAGACATTAAGGCTGCAAATAAGAATAAACAAAAGATAGATTGGAAAAATTACAATTCCACCCAACCTACTTTTTATGGTACAAAAACTTTATCCAATATTCCTATAAAGATATTAAGAAATTATATTGACTGGGCTCCATTCTTTAGATCTTGGGATTTAGCTGGTAAATACCCTGATATTTTGTCTGATCCTAAAGTAGGAGATGCAGCAAAAAATTTATTTAAAGATGCAAAAGATATGCTAGAAAATATTGATGAAAAGAAGATAATTGAAGTTAAAGCAGTTGTTGGTTTTTGGGCATGTAATCAAATTAATAACAATGACATTGAGATATACGATACTAAAAGTAAAAAAAAGGTTTTGACTACCTTAAACTTTTTAAGACAACAAAAAGAACAAGGCTTGAAAAGACCGAATAGATGCTTAGCAGATTTTATTATTCCTAAAGAAGAAAATAGAAAAGATGTAATCGGTGGTTTTGCCGTTACGGCAGGCATTGGGGTAGAAGAAGCTTGTAAGAGGTATGAAAAAAATAATGATGACTATTCTTCCATTATGCTAAAAGCTTTAGCAGATAGATTGGCTGAAGCATCTGCTGAATATATGCATGAAAAAGTTCGAAAAGATCTCTGGGGTTACGCAAAAAATGAACACTATACTAATGAAGACCTAATTAAAGAAAAATATTTAGGTATAAGACCTGCTCCTGGATATCCTGCCTGTCCAGATCATTCTGAAAAATTAAAGTTGTTTCAACTATTAGATGCAGATAAAAAAATAAAAGTATCTTTAACAGAAAATTTTGCAATGAGTCCTGCTGCCTCTGTAAGTGGTTGGTATTTCTCACACCCTGAAAGTACTTATTTTGGAGTTGGCAAGATTGGAAATGATCAGGTTAAAAGAGTAGCTAAGACTAGAAAAGAGAAGATATCAATAACAAAGAAATTTTTGAGCTCTAATATTGAATAACAAAAATAAAAGAGTCTATAAAACACAGTTCAAGAAGAAAAAATTTAAATTTAAAGAATTCTTCCAAGAGCATACAAAGAATATTTCTTATTATCAGTCACCTGAAGAAGGTTTTAGAACGAGAATAGAACTTGGACTAACAGTTCTAGATAATCAAGAAGAATTTTATATGACACAAGACTCCTCTAAAATTAAGATTTCTGAATTGTCAATTTGCGATCCAAAAATTAATACATTAATGACTAAATTAATTGATTTAATTAGAAAAAATAAAATTTTGAGTTATCGCCTCTTTCAAGTTGAGTTTATGGTAAATAGAGACACACAAGCTTTAATTACTTTGGTATACCACAAAAGACTTGATACAAGTTGGATAGAAATGGCTTCTGAACTTAACAAGTACCTTCATACTTCGATTATAGGAAGAAGTAAAAACCAGAAAATTGTTATAGAAAAAGACTGTGTTGACGAAACTTATAATTATATGGACAGAAAATACTCAATAAGTCTCTTTGATCAATGTTTTTGTCAACCAAATCCTTATATATGTGAAAAAATTCTATCTTGGATTTTTGAAAATATAGATAAAAAAGATGATGTATTAGAGTTACATTGTGGTGTAGGTACATTTACTATTTTTCTTTCAAGAACATTTAATAGAGTATTGTCTACTGAAAATAGCAGACCTAGTATAAAGGCCTTGAATCATAATATTAAGATGAACCAATGTTCTAATGTTATTTCAGCTAGACTTTCTGAAATAGAAACTTTAGATGCATTAGCAAGAAAAAGAAGCTTTAGAAGACTTAACAATATTAATTTAGAAGATTTCAATTTTAATTCAATTTTTTTAAACCCGCCTAGAAGCGGTATCGATGAATCAACTTTAGAAAAAATAAAAGAGTTTAATCAAATAATTTATATTTCTTGCGGTTTTAGCTCTTTGCAAAAAGATATAGCTTATTTATCGAAAAGTCATAAAACTATAGCTACAGGTATGTTTGATCAGTTTCCTTATACCGAACATATAGAATCAGCTACAGTGCTAAGAAAACTGTAAACATGAAGATAGAGTTTACTAAGAAACAAATTCAACTTAGAAATGAACTTCGTTCTTATTTTAAGAGCTTAATGAATAACAAATTAAAAAAGGAACTTAAGAAGGGTTCCGCTGAGGGAGGAGGTCCTGAATTTAGAAAAGCTCTTGAAAAAATTGGTCGAGATGGTTGGATAGGATTAAGTTGGCCTAAAGAATATGGAGGGAAAGAGGCTACACCACTTGAACAGTATATATTTACAGAAGAAATAATGAGAAGTGGTTTCCCCTACCCTTTTTTAACCACTGACTCTATTGGGCCAACTATTGCAGAATTTGGTACTAAAAAACTAAAAGAAAAATTAATTCCTGGAATACTCTCTGGAAAAACTATATTTGCTATAGGTTACTCTGAATCTAATGCAGGAACTGATCTTGCTTCGTTAACAACTAAAGCTACATTACAGAATCAAAAATGGGCAATAAATGGTCAAAAGATGTGGACAAGTTTAGCTGATTTTTCAGATTATATTTGGCTTGCTGTTAGAACAGATAAGGAAACTTCAAATCATGAAGGTCTTTCAATAATAGTAGTTCCAAATGATTCCAAAGGATTATCTATTAGCCCAATTTCAACCCTTGGAGACGTAAGAACTAATGTTACCTATTATGATAATGTAAGAGTTCCTAAAGAATATCTAGTTGGTGAAGTCAATAAAGGCTGGAAACTGATTACTGGACAATTAAATAGAGAGAGATTATCTCTAGTAAATAACGCCCCTATAGAAAAACTCCTTGAGGATGTCACTTTCTGGGCAAAAAAACAAAAAAACTCACAGGGAAAAAGGCTTATTGATGAAAAATGGGTTCAAACTAATTTAGCAAGAGTTAAAAGCGGAACAGAGGCGCTAAAATTATTATGTTGGAAACAAGCATGGTTGATGACTGAAAAAAAAATGAAGATGGAAGATGCATCAGTTGCAAAAGTATTTGGCAGTGAGTTCTTTATTGAAGCGTACAGACTTCTAATGGAAGTTGTGGGTCAAAAATCTATCCTTACAAAAAACTCTATAGATAATGTTCTTGAAGGTAGATTAGAAATGCTTTACAGAGTGAGTTCTGTATTAACTTTTGGTGGTGGAACAAATGAAATCCAGCGAGACATAATATCTATGGCTGGACTTGGCATGCCTAGAGAGGATAGATAATGGATTTTTCTTATTCTGAAGAACAAAATAAAATAAAAGAGCTTAGCAGTAAGATTTTTCAAAATAATAATGAACATGAATTGTTAAGGAAAATAGAAGAATCAGGATCACCCTTTCATAAAAAACTCTGGAAGGAGTTAGCTTCATCTGGTTTATTAGGAACTGCTTTTAATAAAGATCTCGGAGGTACAGACTTAGGTTTTGTTGAAATAAATATCATTCTTGAACAACTTGGTTATCATATTTCCAACATACCTTTTATTCAGACTATTGTAAGTACAGGTATGGCAATAAATGAATTTGGTTCTCAAAAACTAAGAAATTTCTTCATTCCAAAGATTATTTCAGGGGAATTGATTTTAACAACTGCTTTAAACGAGACAGGAAGATTAGATCTTAATAAATCTGATATAGAGCTAAAAAAAATAAATGGAGTAAATAGAATATCAGGAAAAAAATACCTTGTTTCATATGCAGAAGAGTCAGATTTTATTCTTATTCCTTATAAAGATGAAGAAAACCATTCTCTTTGTTTTATAGATACCGAGTCCAAGGGTCTAATTTTTTCTAAACTTGAGACAACAACGAGAGAGCCGCATTCTCTTTTGACCTTAGAAGAGGTAGAAATAGATGATAATTTAATTCTTTGCTCGAGCTCTAAAACTATTGATGTTCTCAATTGGATAAATTTAAGAACAATAACTTCAATTTGCTCTTTAACTATTGGAGTAGCCCAAGCCTGTTTAGACATGACTGTTAATTACTCGAAAGAAAGAAAAGCATTCAACAGAACTATAGCAAGTTTTCAAGCTGTGGGGCATAGAGCAGCAAACAGCTTTATTGATTTATCTTGCCTTAGATTAGTTACGGAACAAGCTATATCTTTACTAGAACATGGAAAAGAAGCCGCTAGAGAAGTGTCTATTGCTAAGATCTGGAGTGGAGATGTGGCTCATAGAACAAGTTATACAGCTCAACATCTACATGGAGGAATGGGTGCAGATAAAGATTATGCCTTGTATAGGTATTGCTTATGGGCAAAACAATTAGAACTTACCCAAGGGTCTAGTGCCTATCACCTTAATAATCTTGGAAGTATGATAAGAAATTCTAACTAAATTTTGTTTTCTAATTCTGGAAGAGCTTCAAATAAATCAGCTACCAAACCATAATCTGCTACTTGAAAGATAGGAGCCTCTTCGTCTTTATTAATGGCAACTATTACTTTACTATCTTTCATTCCTGCTAAATGTTGTATTGCTCCTGAAATACCAACAGCTATATAAAGATTTGGTGCAACAATTTTACCTGTTTGCCCTACCTGCATATCATTAGGAACAAAACCAGAATCTACTGCAGCTCTTGATGCTCCAATAGCAGCTCCTAACTTATCAGCAATACCTTCTAGTAGACTAAAGTTTTCACCATTCTGCATTCCCCTTCCGCCTGATATAACAACATCTGCTGCAGTTAATTCAGGCCTATCTGATTCAGCAAGCTCCTCTTTTATAAACTTAGAAATTTCAAGATCTTCATTTATTGAGACCTCTTCTATTGATGCTTGGCCTCCTGTTTCCCCACAAGCATCAAAACCTGTAGTTCTAATTGTTAAAACCTTTATAGGATCTTTACTTTGTACTGTTGCTATGCAATTTCCTGCATAAATAGGCCTTTCAAAGGTATCTTCAGATACAACTGAGCTCACGTCAGAAATCTGTGAAACATCAAGAAGAGCGGCTGCTCTAGGAAGATAATTTTTCCCGTTGGTAGTTGCGGGCGCAAGTATATGGGAATAATCTTTACCCATTTGAGCAACTAAAGAGCCAACATTTTCAGCTAAAAAATTTTCATAAGCTGGTTTATCGGCTAAAAGGACTTTAGATATTCCTTCGAGAGAAGTAGCTTCTTCGGCTACTGATCTACAATCTAAACCTGCTATAAGTAAATCTATCTCCTCTCCAATTTTTTGTGCTGCTGAAACTACATTCAGAGTTGCGGATTTAAGCTCGGTGTTATCATGTTCTGCAATAATTAGAATACTCATGTAATCACCTTTGCTTCATTTTTTAATTTATCAACAAGTTCATCAACAGTCTCTACTATAACTCCCGATGCTCTTTCAGGTGGAGGACTAACTTTTAAAGTATTCAATCTTGGCATTACATCCACATTTAAATCTTCTGTAGTAATAACGTCTAAAGGCTTCTTCTTTGCTTTCATGATATTAGGTAAAGAGGCGTATCTTGGTTCATTTAATCTTAAATCTGTTGTAACTATTGCAGGTAGACTTAATGAAACTGTTTGCAAACCACCATCCACTTCTCTTGTAACCTCAATACCTCCATCTTTTAATTCTATTTCTGAAGCAAAAGTTCCTTGAGGATAATTAAGCAAAGCAGCTAACATCTGGCCTGTTTGATTGGCATCATCATCTATTGCCTGTTTGCCTAAAATTATGAGGTCAGGGTTCTCTTTTTCAACCACTGCTTTTAGTAATTTAGCTACTCCTAAAGGCTCTACCTCCACTTCAGTCTGAACTAAAATAGCTTTATCAGCTCCTAAAGCTAAGGCTGTTCTTAATTGTTCTTGTGAAGCTTCAGTTCCAATTGAAACTGCTATAACCTCTGATGCTTTTCCTTCTTCTTGAAGTCTTACTGCTTCTTCAACAGCAATTTCACAAAAAGGGTTTATGGCCATCTTCACATTAGCAAGATCTACACCTGATTCATCTGACTTCGCTCTGACTTTAACGTTATAATCAACTACTCTTTTTATTGGTACAAGAACCTTCATAAAAATAATTCCTTTATAATAGAGACATAAATTGAGGGCGTATTCTATAACTGCTGAGTAAAGCATACAAATATAAATAAATAAAAAATGGAAGAAATAAATAGAGAATCTATGGAGTATGACGTAGTAATTGTTGGAGCTGGACCAGCTGGTTTGTCTACAGCTATAAAACTTCGTCAACTAGCTATTAAAAATGAAATAGATTTATCTATTTGTTTGGTTGAAAAAGGATCAGAAATTGGAGCACATATCCTTTCCGGTAATGTAATTGACCCAAAGGCATTAAATGAATTAATTCCAGATTGGAAAGAAAAAGGAGCACCATTAAAAACTGAAGTTTCTTCTGACTCCGTAAGATACTTGCTAAATGAATCAGTTACTATTCCTGTTCCTCTATTGTTTACCCCTACTTTTAAAAACCATGGAAATTATATAATAAGCTTAGGAAATCTTTGTCGATGGTTAGGAGAATATGCTGAGTCTCTAGATATAGATATATTTCCTGGGTTTTCAGCTTCAAATCTAAAATTTGAAGACAATAAAGTTACTGGTATCTTAACAGGAGATATGGGTATATCTTCTACAGGAACTAAAAAAGAAGGATTTGAACCAGGAGTGGAATTACTAGCTAGATATACTGTTCTTGCAGAAGGATGCCGTGGGCACTTAGGAAAACAAATAATAGAAAGATATAGCCTCGATTCAGATAGTGATCCTCAACATTATGGAATAGGATTTAAAGAAATATGGGATTTAGATGCCTCTCTGCATCAAGAAGGTCTAGTAATTCATACTTTAGGCTGGCCTGCAAAGGGAACAGTTTCAGGTTCTTATTTTTACCATGGTGAAAATAATCAAGCTTATATTGGTTACGTAGTTCCCTTAGATTATTCCAACCCTCATTTAAGTCCTTACGATGAATTTCAACAATGGAAGCATCAATCTTCTATAGCTAAGTATCTAAAGGGAGGTACCAGAGTTTCTTACGGGGCAAGAGCTCTAATAAAAGGGGGTTATCAATCAAGACCTAAAATGACGTTTCCTGGTGGTTTTTTAGTAGGAGATAATGCAGGAACTCTAAATTTTCCGAGAATTAAGGGAACACACACAGCTATGAAATCTGGAATGCTTGCTGCTGAAACTATATTTGAAGCTTTTGTATCTAAATCTTTTGAAGAAGATCTTATCTCTTATGAGAAGAATTTCTCTAAATCTTGGGTTAATAAAGAATTACATAAAGCAAGGAATTGGAATCCTCTTTTACATAGATTCGGAAGTTTATTCGGTGTTGCATTTGCAGCTATAGATCAATTTTTATTTAGAGGAAAACTGCCTTTTACTCTTAGATCAAAAATACCTGACCATTTATGTTTAGAACCTGCAGATAAAATGAAAAAAATTAATTATCCTAAACCTGATGGGGTAATCTCTTTTGACAAGTTGTCTTCTGTTTTTCTTTCTAACACTAATCATGAAGAAGACCAACCCTGTCATTTAGTATTAGAAGATCCGTCTATACCAATTGAAAAGAATTTACCTCTTTATGACGAACCTGCACAAAGATATTGTCCTGCAGGAGTTTATGAAGTAATAGAAGAAAATGGTACTAAAAAATTTCAAATAAATGCACAAAATTGCGTCCATTGTAAGACTTGTGATATTAAAGATCCTTTACAAAATATTAAATGGATAAGTCCAGAAGGAACTGGAGGTCCTAATTATCCAAATATGTAATATTATCAATAGTTTACATGTTATAAAAAAAAGTAAAAAAAAGGGTTGATTTTTATAATACAAAGAGTATTATTAACAGACCCTTTAGACCGACCTGGAAACAACTCGAGACGAAGAAAGGAGAGAAAAAAGGGTTAGAGGACGAAAGTAGAAAGCACTAATAGAAAAAGGTACCAAAAAAGATCTATTAGACCACCAAGATCAAAAGAGAAAATTGATTAAGGAGCTGCGAAAAAAAGACTCAACGTAGACACTTTCGAACTCGAACTAAACAGAGCGTAAGCTCTGTTTTTTTATGCCTCACCTAATTTAAAAAACTGACCCCTACTCCAAAGACCAATATAACTTTTATCATTAATAATTTGTTCTTTAGATATATTAACTAGGTTGTAATATACATTCCTCGATAAAAAGCCTTCTAAATTAGATCTAACTAAAACATAGGTTAAGCACTCTTTAGTTGAATCACTTTGTTCTACTCTTAATGGATGCTTATTATCTAATATAAATTGATCTCCAGTATTTGTAGAAAAACTAATTACTTGTTTTTTATTTCTTCCTGCTATTGAAAAATCAACAATTAAAAAAGGCCTGATTTCTACTTCTAATTTAATTTTTTCTACTGGTGTTACTAAATAGTAAGAACCGTCATCGTCTAAACGTAAAACCTTACTAAAAAGATTAACCATTCTCTTTCTTCCTATAATAGAGTCCATAAAATACCACCTCCCTTCTCTATCTATTTTCATTTTGATATTTTTACAAAGAGGTGGATTCCATAAATGAACAGGGGGAAGTGATTTTCCCTTAAAAGATTCAATCTGTTGTATAAGTGATGATGGGTTTAAATCAGACATAATCAATAAAATAGGATTTGTATACTAATTATAACTAATATAAAACCCATAATTCTTTCTATCCAAGGCAAAAAGTATACATATTTAGAAGTCATAGATTTATTAGTAAAAATAATTGAAATCATGGCAAACCATAAAAAAGTAGCTAGTGC
>CEUS01210282.1_pt1 | contig 13524 bp, 12 predicted proteins | sample 427031 | NCBI WGS metagenome assembly CEUS01 (sample SAMEA2622837, study PRJEB7988) | marine metagenome | biome: marine biome (ENVO:00000447); feature: marine epipelagic mixed layer (ENVO:xxxxxxxxx); material: "saline water (ENVO:00002010), including plankton (ENVO:xxxxxxxx)" | depth 140 m | reverse complement strand
CTCTCGGCTCGACCATTCCCGATGTCATGCGACGAGCCTTTACCCAAGTGCGTAATGGTCGTCCTCGTCCTGTTCTCATTGAGATCCCCTCAGATATCTTTCAAGAAGAGGTCCCTGACGAGTTCCTTTACGAGCCCCCTCCTTCTCTACGAACCGGTCCCGATCCAGAGGATGTAGCCACCGTGGCGGAGATCCTCCAAAACGCAGAACGACCCATCATTTATGCAGGCCAAGGAGTCCACTACGCAAAAGCCTGGAAAGAGTTACGTGAACTGGCAGAACAGTTGCAAATCCCCGTCACCACTAGCCTTCAAGGTAAGAGCGCTTTCCCCGAAGACCACCCTCTCTCACTCGGCTCCGGCGGCCGTGCTGTTCCCCGTGCCGTCCATGAGTTCCTTCATGATGCTGATGTCATCTTCGGTATCGGCTGTAGTTTTGCAGCTACAGGCTTCGGCATTGCCATGCCTAAAGGGAAAACAATCATCCATGCCACCCTCGATCCCTCAGACATCAACAAAGATGTCACTTCGGCGTATGCCCTTATCGGGGATGCACAGCTAACACTTTCTGCCCTGCTCTCCGAGCTCGGTGGTGTAACAACTTCACGAACCAACATCACCCAGCGCATCGCAGCCATGAAAAAAGATTGGCTTGATGAGTGGATGCCAAAGCTTACTTGCGAAGACTCACCGCTATCCCCCTACCGTGTCATCTGGGATTTGTTTAACACTGTCGAGGTTGAGAACACCATCATCACTCACGATGCTGGTAGCCCAAGGGATCAGCTCTCACCATTCTGGGAAAGCCGCACTCCGCTTAGCTATATCGGGTGGGGTAAGACCACTCAACTCGGGACAGGCCTCGGTTACGCGATGGGCGCCAAGCTGGCGCGTCCCGACAAGCTCTGCATCAATGTCTGGGGTGACGCTGCTATCGGCTTTACTGGCATGGACTTTGAAACAGCCGTCCGTGAGCGCATTCCAATCCTTTCTGTCCTGCTTAACAACTTTTCTATGGCGATTGAACTTCCCATCATGCAAGCGGCAACCGAGAAATACCGAAGCACCGACATTAGTGGGAACTATGCAGACATGGCAAAAGCCTTCGGCGGCTACGGAGAGCGTGTCACCAATGCAAACGACATTATCCCTGCTATCAAGCGGGGTATTGCCCAGACTCAAGCAGGTGTGCCCGCCCTGCTTGAGTTCATCACAGAGAAGGAGATTGATATCTCCCGCTACTAAGAGGCAGGGGCTTCAGCCTCAAGACCAAGATCTCGTACGACTGCAATCTCACGACAGTTAGTAACGAATGGGCAACGAAGACACTCAGTCCAAACCTTCTCGGGAAAATCCATCACGTTTGCAAGGACGAAGCCTTGGCGCTCAAAGAAGCCTGGCTGATAGGTGAGAGCAAATACTCGTTCGATACCGTTACCTCTCCCTTCCTCAACGCAAGCTTCTACTACAGCTGCTCCTACCCCTTTCCCATGCTGGTCTTCACGAACGGCAAGGGCCCGTATTTCCGCAAGATCAGAGCCCATTACATGGAGAGAACCACACGCCACAATCTCTCCATCTTCGCGAGCAACCTTGAAATCACCAATGGCTTCACGGATATAGCCATGGGGACGTTCCAGCATTTCCCCACGCTGGGCCCAATGATCGATCAGCGCATAAATGGCATCGGTATCACTTAAGAGAGCTGGTTCGACACAAACCATTGGGAATCTCCAGATAAGCGGGGCGGAAGAATAGCCGACCTTCGGTGGTTACTGGTGTTGTTTTCCTGACACAAGAGGGAGGCCTAAGCGCCGCCCAGCAACATTCCTCGGAGCAATGGACGCTTCAGCATCGTATTCCGAGTGTAGACCTAGAAGCTCCTTACACGCTCGCCTACCCCTCTGGTGTAGGCTCGTGTTAGCGCAATCGATTTAGGGGGTGGTTTGGACATGCGGGTCTCAATAATCGGTCAGGCTCCCTTTGGTGAAGCAGTCCTGAAGCGACTCCTCGAGGATGGGATTGAAATCGTCGCTGCTTCTGCTCCAGAGCCGCAGGATGGAGCACGGCCAGACCCCCTTTGGGAGGCAGCAGCCGAAGCGGGCTTAACTCCTATCGACACTGCAGCGCTCAAAGGAGCGGAGGGCCTTACTAAATGGCAGGCAGCTGATGCTGAACTAGGAGTGATGGCTTTTGTCACTGAGATGCTCCCCGCGCAAGTACTGAATACTCCTAAACAGGGCACCATCCAATATCACCCTAGCCTATTGCCCCTTCACCGTGGTTCCTCAGCCATGAACTGGCCAATTATTTTGGGCCGCACCAAGACTGGGCTCAGTATCTTTTGGCCAGACGAGGACATGGATACTGGCCCCATCCTCCTCCAAAAACAGTGCGACATCGGACCAGAAGACACCCTGGGCTCTCTTTACTTCGACAAACTTTTTCCTATGGGTGTGGATGCGATGGCGGAAGCTGTATCTCTCGTAAAGGCTCAAGATGCACCTCGTATTGAACAAGACCACTCTGTTTCCACCTATGAGCCCCCCTGCAACGAAAATCACGCAAGAATCCGATGGTATGAACCAGCTCAGCAGGTCTATAACCGCATCCGTGGTTGTAACCCACAGCCCGGTTCCTGGACGACGATGCGTGGAGGTGAACGCCTCGGAATTTTCGACTGTAGTCTTTCTCTAACCAACGAAGCAGGCATGCCTGGAGCCGTTCTTCGCATCCAAGAGGACGGGATAGACCTACGGCTTAACGGGGGTGTTCTCCACGTAAAGCGAGTACAGCCACAAAACGCTCGCAAGGTTAACGCCGGCGAATGGGCTACCGAGATAGGATTGCAATTAGGAACGCGCTTCCGCTAATAGAAAGTCCGTCTACTCTTCTTCTCCTGGCTCCAATGGCTCAGGAGGCTCCTCGCAATTGAAGTCTGGCTGCTGCGGTAGACCACGATTGATTCCCCGGTTCCCCGAACCTTCAGACAGGTTCACTAGGACTGTCGCTCTCAAGGGTGCTAATAGGCCCTGCTTGGCCGTCAGTCGAAGGGTATAAACACGCGGTGCAAAGTTCCTATCTTCAAGTTCGATTATGCCCAGGTTGGCATTTTCCATATTGACACAGCCCGATGCCAACTCAATCCATTCCCCTTCGGTCGGGTTAGCTCCTGGACCAATCTCCAATAGCCATTCCGTTAAACGGGCCGTATTTACAGTCCCAAAAACATTGGCCCCCAGTTCCACCTCAGCACTATGAAACGGAACGATGATTTCGACCGCGTTAAGTCCAGTACTGGGCTCCTCTGGCATCAGGGGAATAAACACCTCAAGATCCTTGGGCGGATCTTCAACTAACTTGATAGCAAGGTCGGGCTTCCATTCGGGAAGTGTCACGAAACGCTGGGCTTCCCGAAATCGGAGCGGTGTCTTACTAGAGGCAAGCAGGCCATTGCGGGTATCAATGATCGCTGGCTCACAAATCTCATCGTATTCGACATCCTTTCGCACCCAAGCTTGAACAACCTGATCGCATCCACCTTCAAGTTGACGGTCCGTCGTAGGAGTATTGAAGTCGGTAAGTTCCACGTTCTCAGGCTGAAGCTCGACAAAATCCAGGACTGCTTCTATTCGGCTCTTGTCTAGCAAATAACTATGGAAGTCCCCCATCCAATTTTTGAAAAGCCATAGAGTAGTGCGGGCAGAGGCATAGCCCCCGCTGCGTCCATCTATTACAAGCTCATTTGTAGCGTTCCCAACCCACACCGCAGTGGCAGCATGTCGTGAATATCCATTCACCCAGGTTTCCAACGTATCTTCCGAGTCCAATGGACCCTGCTGGGTTCCAGTCTTTATCCCGGTCGGAAGCTTCTCCCCATTCACAAATGTGTCTAGCAGAGTGTCCTCATTGCTGGCCCCGCAACCCCAGATAATGAAGCGCGCTTTGCAGTCCGACATGACGCTATGGAGAAGCCACACGCTCCCTGCATCAACCATCCGGATCCGTTGAGGACCTTCGTGCTGGAAAATGACTTGGCCGTTGATATCGCGCACTTCTAAAACCACTACCGGATCAAGAGGCCTTGTACCTGGCAGCCTTAAATGTCCCCGCTGGAAGTCCAGCTTCTGCTGAAGGGCATTCTCATAATCCACACCTTCATCGAATGCCGTGTTATTCAGTGTGTCTGGCGCCACTGCAGTTGCATGATGGGGTACGCCTACCATGACACCCATGTTTGCAATTGTTGCGTTCATGTAAGCCATATCAACAGCACGAATATTGGCTCCACCCGTCGCAATCGAGGCCCCGTAATAGATGTCTAAATGGGAGACGAAAGTTGGATCAAACTCCTGTTGAATAGTGGTGATCCCCAGAAGCTTCGCCATGGTGATCACATTTTGAATTCCAGCTTCCTGAGCAGCCCGATACGCAGGTACATTCTGGGAGCCACCAAGTGCCGCCCTCGCGGTGATCAACCCTTCTGTCCGCGGTTTCGGACGAGGATTGACTATCTCAACCTCTGTTCCTTCTAGCTCCATTGGATTGGTATCCCAAAGGATGCTCATCGGTACCTTGTTCGCATACTCGAACCAGGCTAGATATACCGCTGGCTTTAAGGCGGAGCCTGGCTGGTTGATCTCTACCAACTGGTCTACGTTGCCTGCCACACGAGGGTCAGCGGTATCTGAAGGATCTCGATTGGGTGCATAAACCAGTATCTCGCCTGTTTCGGGTTCAATCGTCACGACTGCCGCGTTATGGCACTCGCACCCAGCCTCCAAGCCCCGCTCGATAGCTGCCCGTGCTAGGGAAAGCGCATCCTGCGTGGCCTTCCAGTCCAGCGTGGTGCGAACAGTCCAGCCAGCGCTATGAACACTGGTTACGCAGTCGGACACGTTCTCCAACTTAGGTAAAAGCCCTGCCTCGCACATGCGAACTAGTCGTGGTTCCACCTGGTTATCGATAAAAGCAGAGGCATCTTGTGCAGCTGTTGTTGCAGCGGGATACACAAAAAGTATCTCTGCCTTAGCGTCCTGGCCCTCGGAATAGGTTAGCCATCCGTGCGCAATCATGAGGTCTATCACCGCCTCTTGTCGCGCCTTTGCATCTCCCCCAACCGTCATGCGTCCGAGCACATCTAGAATGCAGGTGTTGTCTTGGCCTCGTAGGCAGTTGAGCCGAGGATGGTATAGCGTAGGAAAGGCAGGAATACCAGCCAGCATTGCTCCCTCTGCCAGAGTGAGATCTGCTGCGTCCTTTCGGAAATAACCTTCAGCAGCAGCCTGTACTCCCACATAGCGGTCGGCATATGAAATTTGGTTCAGGTACCAGGTAAGAATCTGCTCCTTTCCATAGTCCTGCTCCAGTTCTATCGCGTAAGCAATTTCTCGTAGCTTTCGATCCAGGGTGCGCTCCGCAACGCAGGGGTTATCGAGGTCAGTCAGGCTCCCACAGATGTACACGTTCTTAATTAGCTGCTGTGTAATCGAAGACCCACCGGTTCCACTACCGATACTGCCCCCTATGTAATTTTCCCAGGCTGCCCTTGCAAGTCCCCGATAGTTCACCCCAGGGTGAGTCCAGAAATCATTGTCTTCCGTAGAAACAGTTGCATCGATCATGCTTTGCGAAATGTCTTCCAGCTTCACGGGATGCAGTAGCTGCTGGTTCGGATTCGTCAGGACGCCCAGCTCTACTTGCCCTGTGCGATCGTAAATACGTGTTATTCCTACCTGTCTTTCGATTAGTAAATCCTCGATAGGGACATAGTCGCTGGAATAATGCTGGTAAACCGCGAAGACACTTCCCGCCCCTGCAGCTACAGTGGCAGAGGCGATAAAACCAATAAAAAGTAGGGCAATTGCCCAACCTGGCAACCCGTTACGCTTACTGTTATCGCGACGAGCGCGAAGCCTGCGACGAATTACAACCCGACTAGACATGGCCGATAGCCCAGGTAAACGGGAAACGGAATCGGGGCAAACACGTTGGATGGGCGGTAGGCCGCATCATGTCGAGCCTAGCAAAGCCCCCCGTTGCGGGCACGTGCGGGAGACGCTGTGTACGATTTCCACATGGAAATCTCTCGTGAACAGGTACTACACATCGGTAGGCTTGCCCGGCTCGGGCTCCAACCGGCAGAAATTGACCGTCTTACTAGTCAGCTTTCCGACATTCTCGGTCACTTCGAGGCATTAGGGGCCGTTGATACAGCCGATGTTGAACCAACGGCCCACCCCCTTCCCCTTCAAAACATCATGCGTACCGACTCAGTGGCTTCCTCCCTCACAAGGGAAGAAGCACTAAGTAACGCACCTGAGGTAGAGGATGGGCTTATTCGCGTCCGAGCGGTACTCGAATGAGTGAACTCTGGGAACTCACGGCGCATGCAGCCCAGGAGGGATTGCGTGCAAAAGAATTCTCCGCGATCGAATTAACGGAGTCCGTGCTTAGCCGCGTCGATGCCGTTGAATCTAGCGTCAACGCTTACATCACCCGTACAGACACCATTGCACGGGAGCAGGCCATGGAGGCCGATGCACGATTTGCAGCGGGAACTGCCACTCCCCTCACTGGAATTCCCTTCGCGATCAAAGATCTCATTGTCACTAAGGGAATCCGCACCACTGCGGGGTCCCGCATGTTGGGTGATTTCATTCCACCTTATGACAGTCATGTGTTTGAGCAGCTAAAACGCGCCGGTGCCGTCTTGGTGGGCAAGGCAAACATGGACGAGTTCGCTATGGGGTCCAGCACAGAGCATTCCGCCTTCGGGCCAACACACAATCCTTGGGATACCGAGCGAGTTCCTGGAGGTAGCTCGGGGGGCTCAGCTGCTGCGGTCGCAGCAGGTGAATGCTTAGCCGCCTTGGGCAGCGATACCGGAGGAAGCATTCGTCAGCCAGCTTCCCTCTGTGGAGTTGTAGGACTCGATCCAACATACGGACGCGTTAGCCGCTTCGGCATAATCGCCTTTGGAAGCTCACTCGACCAAGTAGGACCCATCGGTCGAGACGTACAAGACGTTGCGACGATCCTTGACGGAATCAGCAGCCATGACCCTCGAGATTCCACTAGCGATCCAGCTCCCCGCCCTGATATGCGCCACTACCTCGGCCGCGACATTGCAGGTAAAAGGATCGGTGTACCCCGAGAGTATTTCGTCGAGGGCATGGAGTCAGGTGTGCGAGCCAGGATAGAAGAAGCATTAACCCGCCTAGAATCGCTGGGCTGCGAAATAGACACTGAACTCTCCCTACCTATGACTGAACATGCCCTAGCCGTTTACTACCTCATAGCCCCCAGTGAAGCGAGCTCTAATTTGGCCCGTTACGACGGAGTCAAGTACGGGCTTAGCGAACGTGGTGGCAGTGGTATGTGGGAGAACATGGAGCAGACTCGTGAACAGGGCTTCGGAGACGAGGTCAAGCGACGCATCATGCTGGGTGTATATGCCTTAAGTGCAGGCTACTACGATCAGTTTTATCTAAAAGCGCAAAAGGTACGCACCCTCATCACACAGGAGTTTCAAGAAGCTTTCACCCGCTACGATGCACTCGTCACTCCAACCACACCTGGTATTGCTTTCCCTTGCGGAGCAAAGCTCGATGATCCCTATGCCATGTACTTAAACGATGTCTATACACTCCCCAGTGCCGTGGCAGGACTTCCCGCCCTCAGCCTTCCCTGCGGTAGGAGTGAAGAAATGCCAGTTGGCCTTCAAATTATTGGAGATGTCGGAGGAGAGGGGACGATCCTCCAGATAGGCCATGCTTTCGAACAGTCTTTCGGACAGGCCAATCGCCTTGCCCCACTGTAATCCTTTGTATATCCGTCCCCCAAAAGAGGCGTAGGGAAATAGCTGTGGAGCAAAACCCACCTAGTGCCAACCGTTTTGTTTCCCGGAGTCTGGCTTCCGTACCAGCTAGTGGCATACGGGATTTTTTTGACATCCTAACCACCATAGACGATGTCATTTCCCTCGGAGTCGGTGAGCCAGATTACGTAACTCCGCAACCTATCCGGCAAGCAGCTATAGAAAGCATTGAAAATGGGGAAACGCACTACACCTCTAATTACGGGCTCTTTGAATTACGGGAAGCTATTAGCTCGGAACTCCAGCACCTTTATGGAGTCTCCTACGATCCCTCTACCGAGATCGTTATAACCAGTGGATCCAGCGAGGCCTTTGATATCGCCCTACGCTCTCTCCTCGACGATGGAGATGAGGTTCTCTGTCCTGATCCCAGCTATGTCGCCTACGAGCCTGCCGTTCTAATGGCCAAAGGTCGCTTTTGTCCCGTTCCCACCAGTGCCGACAACGACTTTCGATTAATTGCAAAGGATGTCTCCGAACGCATAACAGACCGCACCAAGGCTCTTCTTTTCGGCTTCCCTGCCAACCCTACCGGAGCCACCATGGACTACTCCGATCTAGAAGGAATCGCCGAGGTCGCTAATACCAACGACCTTGTAGTCATCAGTGATGAGCTATACGCCCGGCTCACTTACGAAGGGCAGCACACCTGCTTCTCCTCTATCAACGGCATGCGAGAACGCACAATCCTTATTGGTGGCTTTAGTAAGACCTACGCTATGACAGGTTGGCGAGTCGGCTGGCTAGCTGCCCCGAGCCCCCTCGCTGAAGCGGCAATGAAAGTTCACCAATACGTCATGATGTCAGCACCAACCGCCGCACAGTACGCTGCCCTGGCTGCGATTCAACACGGAGAAAGCTTCGTCCAGGAGATGCTAGCTGACTATGACCGCCGCCGCCGTCTCATGGTCGATGGGCTTCATGCCATCGGCCTCCCAGCTTTCAACCCCCGAGGGGCTTTCTACGTCTTTCCTGATATTCGTCCTACAGGCATGGATAGCACCACCTTTAGCCAGCGGCTACTCACCGAGGAGCGAGTGGCCGTAGTGCCCGGAGTCGCCTTTGGCTCGTCCGGTGAAGGGTTCGTGCGCGCCTGCTACGCCAGTGGTTACGAAGAGATCGAACGTGCACTGGAGCGTATCGGCCGCTTCGTTCAGCGCAATCGCTAGCACGCCCCCCGACATTGTTCCCTGCACCTCATATACGAATTCAACTCTCAGGCCCTTCTACATATCGCCTTCAGAAAGCGACGGGTTACCGATGCCCGACTCCCCACAGATTAGTTCTTTGCAACACCCTCTTGTGAGCAACCTTCTGTAACTAATCATGGGGGCTACACTGACGCTCACCCAAGCCCGTGCTAGACTCGCTCGGCTGCCCCCATAGGGGTACTTATTTCTATGTGCTCGCTTCAGCGACCCTGATGAAGGACGGACAAAGATGGATCTGAGCCTCAGCGAAGAGCAGACCCTTATCCGAGATTCAGCAAGAGACTTTCTCGAAAATGAATGCCCCGAAGAACACGTGCGAGCCATGGAAGAAGATGAGGCTGGCTATAGCCCTGATCTCTGGAAGAAAATGGCCGAACTTGGCTGGCAAGGGCTAATGGTTCCAGAGGAACATGGTGGCTCTGGTTTTTCATATCTGGACCTATGCGTTCTTGTCGAAGAATTTGGCCGAGCCTTGGTTCCAGGACCCTTTATTCCCAACGCGACATGTGCCGCCTGGCTCTCAATTGTCGGAAGCGATGCCCAGAAGGCAAAATATTTGCCTGGTATTGCTAGTGGGACCGCCATCCATACCTACGCAGTAACCGAAGAAACCGGTCGCTGGGATCGGGATGGCTTCAACCTAACGGCTACCCCAGACGGGGGCGACTATGTCCTCAATGGCACAAAACTCTTCGTTCCCGATGCCCACATCGCTGACTACCTGCATGTCATCGCCAAAACCCCAGATGACGCACTCGCTAGTTTCGTTATTCCACGAGACCAGAGTGGTGTTGAGGTTAACCTCCTCAAGACTATTGCCAGTGACAAACAGGCCGAAGTTGTTCTCAAGGATGTTCGCGTTAGTGCTGACGACACGATGATCACTGACGACGAAACAAGCCTGCGTGCTCGCAATATCGCCATAAATCTTGAAAATGCCTACTTAGTCGGCCTAGCCCAAAAGGATTTTGAGATCGCCGTCAACTACGCCAAAGAGCGAGTTCAGTTCGGCCGACCAATAGGCTCCTTTCAAGCCATACAACACAAAGCTGCCGATATGGTTACTGATGTCGACGGAATGCGTTTCATCACATACAAAGCAGCCTGGGCCACTAGTGAGAATGAACCTTCCCAACATATGGACACCTCCATGGCCAAGGCTTGGTGCAGCGAGGCTAGCCGACGGGTAGTCGCCCACGGTCAACAAATTCACGGGGGCATCGGCTTTACGAAGGATTACATCATCCAGTTGTATTTCCGCCGCCAGAAGCGCGCCGAGCTTTTCTGGGGTGACGCAGACTTCCACCGCGAACAAGTCGCGACCATGCTGGAGATATAAAACAAACCCATATCTGGGGACGGGCCCTACCCGTGCTTAAGGTCGTTAGTGACTATGGGGATGTGAGTGTCCCCCTGGCCCATGGCTGTGACCGTGATGAGTTATGTCGTCTGCACCACCAACTTCGCTTTCCCCACCCCCATCTTCTTCTCCACTATCTTCCCATGGCGCAGGTCCATCACCAATTCCAGCCTCGGCACGCCCCACTACAGCAAAATTCCCAATCACCTTCTTCGCTTGAGCTCCGCAATCAGAACAAGGTGTTAGCTGTAAGGCATCACCCATAGGCATGCGCTTCTCAAAGCGTTTGCCACAATCCCCACATTGGTATTCGTAAAGAGCCATTACTCGATGTTGGAGATGGTCATCCGCTAGGTCAACCTGTATCCGCTTTTCGCTCGCGTTCGTAAGGGCCAGAATGGCGAACTACCTCGCGAAAACGATCGAAGTTGCCGTCAAAACGACGGGTGGCGCTACCACGTCGCACTCCTTGATGCTCACAGGCTGACCCAACAGAACAGCTAGCACAGCAATATCTCCGAGTCGCCATCACATGTGGCTGACCCTCTATGGGCATAAGGCAACGGTCACACCGAATAATTTCAGTCACGGAAACCTCCTCTGACATTCTCTGCTCCAATGTCCATCAGCGAAAGGGAGAGGGTGGCCTACGCTCTGTCGCTCCGTCATGCTAGATACATGGTTCGCATTAACCGCGTCTACACCCGCACCGGCGATGATGGCACAACTGCCCTTGCTGGAGGACAGCGGGTACCCAAGGATAGCCTCCGCATTGACGCTTACGGCACTATCGACGAGTTGAATAGTGCCATCGGCATCGCCGTCGCAAATGGACTTGAAGCCCCTATGAGAGAACCATTCGGCGTGATTCAGCAGGTCTTATTTAATCTTGGAGCCGAACTCGCTACTCCTATTGAAGCAGGACAGGAAGCAACCGGTCCCCATATCGAGAACCGCCATGTCGAGGACCTGGAAACCTGGATAGATGAGTGGAACGCTAACCTCGAACCCCTCACTAGCTTTGTCCTACCTGGAGGTGACCTTACTGCTGCCCACCTACATCTTGCCCGCACTATTTGCCGCCGAGCCGAGAGGAAAACCTTTGCTCTTAGCCGAGAAGAACATGTAGGGGCATTGGTTACCCCCTACCTTAACCGCCTCAGCGATCTACTTTTCGTTGCTTCTCGTCTCCAAAACAACCTTAGCGGAAATGGTGATGTCCTCTGGAACTCTAGAAAGTTTTAGGCACTAGCGCCGCAGTCGGACGATATTACCCTCTGCAAATAGCCCTCGGATGCTTATGCCGCAACGCTCATAGGCTGCCCTGGGAATCCCCAGATCAGCTAAATACAATTCTCCGACGTGATTAGCGCATGCAGGATCTAATTGCCCCGTTTTCGGAAGGTCAAATACAAGCGTGGTAGTTGCCTCCACCGCGGGGCTACTGATTGATCCCGTATCTCCATTAACCCCAGTGGGGATATCCAGGGCTAGGACAGGCCGGGCAGCTACAGCTGCGATCTCCGTAACCGCTGCAGCCAGTCCTGTTGGCGCCCCTTCTAGCCCGTACCCCACCAGGGCATCAACAACAAGGTCAGCTTGGCGAACATGGTCCTCGGCAGTGTGTTCGCTGGTATCTCTATCGGCAGGCTCCGCAATACCAGCCTCAGCCAGAATTTGCAGATGTCGCTGTGTCACGAAGCTCATCTGACTTTCAACCTCACTAAGCAGTGGCTCCGCTTGCACACCCCAGTTGTCAAGGTGACGAACTGCACAGAGCCCTGCCGCTCCCACATGACCTCCACCAGCCATAACCACCACCCTTTGCCCCTTGGCACTACCACCCAGCATTGCTAACACAAACCGTGCCGCAGCATGACCTGCATTTTCCACGGCCTGCAGTATGTCGTAATGAAAAACTTCTTGCGCAGCACGCTGAACCTCACGCATCTGCGCAGGCATGACGATAGGAACATCCTTCAACTTTCGCTGCGGGAAACCACCAGGATTTCGCTTTATCGCCATGAACCCACCGGATGCTACGCCTGCGGGTGTGTAGCAGTCACTTTCGCCCCGATACCCCCGCGGGAATGAAAGTCACCGATTACCATAGCTCGACGTGGTGCGATCGCCGCCACCACATCATCCAAAATGGTATTCACCACGTCCTCGTAAAAAATACCTCTCTGCCGGAAGGCCTGTAGATAGAACTTGAAACTACGCAACTCGATGCAACGTTCCCCAGGGGTATATATCAGCGTGATTGTTCCAAAGTCCGGTTGGCCTGTCATCGGACATACACTTGTGAACTCAGGAGCATCAAAGCGAATCTCGTAATTTCGTTCCCGGTGTTGATTCTCAAAAGAATCAAGGGTGCCATCGATAGCGAATTCGTTCTTACCCATAGAAATTAGCGTGCGACTCCGAGCGGCCCTGTGCAAGCGTTGAACTATCGTCCTTTACGTAGCCCAAAGGGTAGAGGGATCGGATTGAAGTTCGTGTCGGTGTCGTAAACATCCACCCCCTCTAACCGCTTCATCGTATTAACGACAAGGTAGGTCAGGGGCGTAGCAACAACTTCATAAACCGTCTTGATGAGCCAAGCTCTCCAGAAAAACGCCCAAAGAGCTTCTCCGTTCGCAATCGTAGCGGTACCAAAAAAGGCAATAGTCAGGAAAACCGCTGAGTCGAATCCCTGCCCTATGAAGGTCGAACTAATCGTGCGAAGCCAGAGGAAGCGCCCCTGTGTAATTTGCTTTAATCGAGCCAAGACAAACGAGTTAGCAAACTCGCCTACAAGAATTGCGGTGAAGCTACCGCCTACAATTCGCCAGGTCTGCCCAAGTATCGCCTCGTAGGCATCCTGGTCACCCCAGAACGGGGCAGCAGGGATTTCCTGGGCAATGACAATGGCCACTACAGCCAATGCGTTAGCGAAAAAGCCGGACCAAATGACGCGCCGGGCAACAGAGTAGCCGTAAACCTCTGTGAGAATATCTCCAACGATGTATGCAACAGGGAATATAATTATCGAGGCAGGCTGAAAATAGTCGAAAGCTCCGCCCACTAGGCCTG
>CEUS01110855.1_pt1 | contig 13526 bp, 14 predicted proteins | sample 427031 | NCBI WGS metagenome assembly CEUS01 (sample SAMEA2622837, study PRJEB7988) | marine metagenome | biome: marine biome (ENVO:00000447); feature: marine epipelagic mixed layer (ENVO:xxxxxxxxx); material: "saline water (ENVO:00002010), including plankton (ENVO:xxxxxxxx)" | depth 140 m | reverse complement strand
TCCAATTTTTTCAGTGAACTCAGCCAGTTTCTTCAGCTCTTTCTCAATGTTCTCTGGCGTTTCTTCCATCTGGACAGCCAGTTGAATCCTGTCACCATCGATCTGGTCAAATTTCGCCCAGACCGTCTCCTCCTCACCCTTGCTGGCGGCCCCGGAAAGAAAATGTTTCATCTGCTTCGCCATATTCTGAAGAGACGAGTGGCGGTCGCTGTAGGCCTGTTGCATGGCGGAAAGATCTTTGCGGATGGTCTCCCCTTCAATGGAAAGGGGGTAGTGTCTCAGCCAAGCGATCACTTCCGAAACCTGAGATTCGGCACGCTGCACAGCTTTGCGGTTCCGTTCCACATCACGTGAAAATGACGAGATCTGTTTTTCCATCTCTTTGGATACATCCTGAACTTTGCCGGCCCGTTCCAGCGATTCGGCTAAGAATTGCTCTAGTGGCGCTGCTTTTGTAAGATCATTTGTTACGGAGCTGAGAACTGCTTCCAGTTCCCCCGAGAGGCGCTTCGCATCAGAGAATTCTTCATCTGCTGACCTGATCTCCGGTTTCCGTTTAAGCGGCCCGCCGAACAGTTTCTCAAAGGCATTGTTATTCTTCTTAAAGAGTGGGCCTGCCGTGATGATTCGGTCAACGATGCCTCTCAGTTCGGTATATTCAGATTTCAGTGAAAGGTAGATGGGGGAGCTTCGGGCACGTTTCGGGAACTGCTTTTTCAGCTCCTTGTCGATATCCTTGTACTTTCCCTCCGTCTCCTTGATGGACGAGACGGCCATATCGATTCTATGAGTAAACTGATCCCTTTTGTACGTCTGAGCCGGGAGGGTAGAAATGATGGCCACCGTAAAACCGACGGCGAATAAGCCGACACCACGGAACAACTGGCCCCTTTTCCTTATGGCGCCCCCATAAGTATAACCATGATTGCTTTCTGCACGTGCATCCGGTTCTCTGCCTCATCAAAGACGATAGACCGATGGCTGTCGATCACCTCGTCCGTCACCTCGTCACCCCTGTGAGCAGGAAGGCAGTGCATGAAGTAAGCCTGCTCACCGGCGGCTTTCATTAACTTGGAATTAACCTGAAACGGCTGGAATACCTTTGCTCTATCCGCCGCCTCTTCTTCCTGCCCCATACTTGCCCAAACGTCAGTGTAAATCACGTCCGAACCGGCGACAATATCGAAAGGATCGTGTGCAACAGTTACCTTACTGAGGCCCGCCAAGCGAGTTGTTTCTACAAGTTTTTCGTCCGGTTCATACCCCTCGGGGCATGCAAGATTAAGTTTCATCGGTAGCCGCTGGGCCAGATACATCCAAGAGTGAAAAACATTGTTACCATCACCGATGAAGGAGAGTGTTAAATCGTCCAGATGCCCACGATGTTCAAGAACTGTAAAGATATCCGCCATGATCTGACAGGGGTGGTTATAGTCCGTAAGACCGTTGATGACGGGAACGGAAGCGTACTTTGCTAAATCAAGAATATGATCGTGTTCGAATACACGGGCCATGATCAGGTCGTTATACCGTGAAAAAAGCCTGGCCAAATCTCTAGTTGCCTCCCGCTTTCCAAGCCCCAGATTGTCAGGCCCTAGAAAAAGGGCGTGACCGCCCAACTGAAACATTCCTGTCTCAAAGGAGACGCGCGTTCTCGCCGACGGCTTCTGAAAAATCATGGCGAGCGTTTTTTCTCTTAAAAGGTGGTGAGGAGTTCCTTCCTTCACCTCCTTTTTCAGTCGTGCCGAAAGTTCGAACAGACCATCGATCTCCTCTTTAGAGAAATCGGTAATGTGGAGAAAATCTCTTTTCAATGCTGTTACAGTATATACCGGCTCAAATCCTGATCTTCAACAATCGCTTCGAGCTGGTTATTAACCATCTCTCTCGTGATGGAAATGGTTTCTGACTTTCCGCCTGATTTTTCGAACAGAATGTCTTCAAGGAGTGTCGTCATAATTGTGTGAAGGCGACGTGCGCCGATATTCTCAGTGGCATCGTTTACCTCAGTCGCAATGGCAGCGATGGCACTAATGGCCCCTTTTGTGAATTTCAGCTTCACTCCTTCCGTCTCCAAAAGAGCGCTGTACTGCTTAATCAGCGCGTTCTCTGGATGGGTAAGTATTTTTATGAACTCCTCGGCGCTTAGATTGTCCATCTCTACACGGATAGGAAATCGACCCTGAAGTTCCGGGATCATATCCGCCGGCTTAGCTACGTGAAAGGCCCCGGCAGCAATAAAAAGGACATGATCTGTCCGAACAACACCATACTTGGTGATAACATTACTCCCCTCAACAATCGGAAGGATATCTCTCTGGACCCCCTCCCTTGACACATCCGGTCCCGCACCAGCACTGCCTCCTACTACTTTATCAATCTCATCAAGAAAGACAATTCCCGAATTCTCCACCCTAGAACGGGCTTCCCGCACCACCTCTTCATGGTCAATCAATTTGGTCATCTCTTCTATGGCAAGGATGCGGCGAGCCTCTGATATGGTCGTCCGGCGTTGTTTCCGCTTCTTGGGAATTGAGCTTCCAAACATCTCCTGAAGGTTCATTCCCATCTCCTCCATCCCAATAGGACCGAACACCTGCATCATTGGCATGGTCTCTTCAGTAACATCAATATCTACAACTTTCTCCTCGAATTTACCGCTCGATAGTTTTTCGCGCAGTTTGTCTCTCGTCCGTTTCTGACGCTCAATGATTTCCGGTTTGTCACCTCCTTCTTTCGGCGCTCCATTGGTGGGAAAAAGAATGTTCAGTAGTCGCTCATTGGCCAGAGTTTGAGCCTCCCCTGAAACTTTCTCCTCCATCTCAAGCTGAATGATGGAGATAGAAATATCCATCAAATCACGAATGATCGACTCCACGTCCCTTCCGACATAACCGACCTCCGTAAACTTTGACGCTTCCACTTTGATGAATGGGGCATGGGAAAGATTGGCGAGCCGGCGGGCGATCTCTGTCTTTCCTACACCGGTGGCGCCGATAAGGATAATGTTGTTGGGAACTACCTCTTCCCTCATTTCGTCAGAAAGTTTCTGTCTCCTCCACCGATTCCTCAGAGCAATGGCGACAGATTTTTTAGCGTTCTCTTGCCCCACGATGTACCGGTCAAGTTCAGCAACAATCTCTTTTGGCGTCAGATTTTCTACGCTCATAGTTCCATCACCGTAATGTTCCGATTGGTATAAATGCAGATGTCCGCTGCGATTCCGAGGCTCCGCTCAACGATTTCCTTCGGCGATTTGACCTTGCAACTAAGCAACGCTTCCGCAGCCGCCTGTGCATAGCCTGCGCCGGAACCGATAGCAAGTACTGAACCATCAGGCTCGATCACGTTCCCATCGCCGGAAACGAGGTAGCTGTGTTTCTTATCCATAAGAGTGAGGAGAGCGTCGAGATTTCGAAGATACTTGTCCGTTCGCCACTCCTTTGCTAATTCTACCACCGCCCGTTGAAGCTGCCAGTTGTACTCCTCCAACTTTTCCTCGAACTTCCCAAAGAGGGTAAGTGCATCGGCCACTGCACCGGCAAAACCACCGAGGACAACACTTCTTCCGCCCTCGAACTTTCTCACTTTCACTGCCTTTTGCTTCAGCGCCATATCGCCGAACGTTACCTGACCATCACCCCCCATGGCAGCGCCATTCTTCAGACGTACACCAAGAATTGTGGTCGCCCGTACTTTCACTTCTTCCCCTTCATTAGTTTCAATAGTTCAGAATCGGTGGAAAGGATCAATGTGGTCTTCCCATCAATCACTTTTTTGTACGTTTCAAGCGTTCGAGTAAACTCGTAGAAATTCGGATCAGACTTAAATGCATCAGCGTAAATTTCTACTGCCTTGGCATCGCCTTCACCTCGAATCTCCTCAGACATTCTGTAGGACTCTGCTAGGATAATTGTCTTCTGCTTATCGGTCTCGGCGCGGATCTTCAATGCCTCTTCCTCCCCCTCAGAGCGGTACTGCTTCGCCTGTCTTTCACGCTCAGCAATCATACGATCGAAGACGGCTTTTTCGTTCTCTTGAGATAAATCGGCGCGCTTGATTCGGATGTCGATCATATCGATACCGTACTCTTTCAGTTTTTCTCGCGATTTAAGAGTGACGATTTCCATAATTTTTTCCCGACGCTTGTCCACGATCTCCGTCAGATTATGTTTCCCCAGTTCTACCCTCAGTTCCGAGTAGACAATGGGATCGATCCGACTGAGACCACCGTTAATTGTCCTAACTGCCTTATAAAAAGTTAGAGGGTCTGAAATGCGCCAACGGCCGTAGTTATCGACCTCAAGACGCTTCTTATCGAGAGAGAGGATCGCCTTCGGCTCCACATCATATTCAAGGATCCGCTTTTCAAGCTTTACCAACTGGCGCCATGGTAGCTTAAAATGGAGTCCTGCATCACGCACAACTTCCCCTACAGGACGGCCAAACTCCAATATGATGGCCTGCTCTTTTTCATCGATGGTGTAGGCCGAAAGATAGATTCCTACCGCCGCTGCAATAGATACAATTACGCTCGTAGTCTTCATTTCTGCACCCCCATTTTTTTTGCACCATCAAGATTGCCCAGGGGCAATAGATTCAGCAGATTTCCCACCTTTTCATCGAGAATCACCTTTTCCATCTCCGGGAGAATCTGTTCCATTGTTTCAAGATAAAGACGTTTTTCAGTCACATCCTTTGCCTTGCGATATTCAGTCAGCACTGAGAGAAATCGTGAGGCATCCCCTTCGGCCCTTTTCGTCCGTTCTTCCCTGTACGCTTCCGCTTCACGAATCATTTGCTCCGCCTCACCTCTAGCTTTCGGGATAATGTCATTCTGATACCCAAGCGCTTTGTTGATCAGCTGCTCTTTTTGTTCTCTGGCACTCTGGACATCTTTAAAAGCAAAGTCGACTTCCTTCGGAGGGTTAACATCCTGAAGCTGTACCTGCCTCACGTCGATGCCGCATTTGTAATCATCGAGCATCTTCTGAAGAAGTGCGTGGATTTCATCCATGATTTCGGCTTTCTTTTCCGTTAGAGGGTCGTCAATGGGATGAGAGCCAATGGTCTGCCGAAGAGCTGACTCGGTGGCATCTTTTATGGTCTCCTCCACGTTTACCACGTTGAACAGGTACTGAGCCGCATCCTTTATTTTATATTGGACTCTCACTTCCACAAGGAGGATGTTCTCATCACCCGTTAGCATCTTTGCTTCTTTCAGGATTTTCCCTACTGAGATCTCTTTTACCTGTGTCACTTTCGGGAGATCCACCTTCTCGATAGGATATGGGAACTTAAAATTGAGTCCGCTTGATTCTGTCCTGACCCATTTGCCAAACCGCCGGACAACCCCTTCTTCGTCAGGCCCAACCACGTAGAAGGCACTCATAACAAACCACGCTCCAAGAAATAGGAACGCAAGCGCCAGGCCACCGATATTAAATGTGGGTATCCTGATCTCCTGATCTCCCACAACTATCTTTCTTGCCATCTGATCATCTCCTTTACTCTCTGTTCTCTAGATTGCCCGTCTCAAGCGAGCAACTGGAATTTTCATCTGCCCCCTATATTTTGCCACGGTCCTTCTTGCCAAGGGATAACCTTTCTCTTTCAGTATCTCAGCCAAACCGTCATCAGAAATAGGGTGCTCCTTGTCTTCACCTTCAACAATTTTCTTTAGCAGATTCTTCACTAGCCTTGTTGACACCTCTTCGCCGCTATCTGTCATCATCCCTTCAGAAAAAAAGTATTTAAGCTCAAACACTCCCCACGGCGTCTGAACGTATTTGCCACGCGTCACTCGGCTGACCGTTGAGATGTCCATCCCAATGTCATCGGCGATATCTTTCAGGATCATCGGCCGGAGTTTCGATGTTTCACCGCTGAAGAAAAAGTCTTGACGCTTCATGATAGCTTCCATCACCTTTGTCATGGTGATCTGCCGTTGCTGGATAGCCTGCACAAACCATTTTGCCCTCTCTACTTTTTCCCGGAGAAACTTCTTTACCTCCTTATTGTTCCCATTCTGGGTTTTTAGGATGTTTTCGTAAACGGGCGAAAGCCGAATGTCAGGCAGATCACTATCGTTCACCGACACAAGGAGCTTGTCATCCACCTCATCTACCGATATGTCAGGAACAATATAGTCCGCCTTTGTTGTGGGTGCCCCATCACCGGGTTTAGGGTTCAAATGAGAAATGACCTCAAACGCTTCTAGTAATTCTTCCCTTGTGCAGTGGAGCTCATCCTCTATTCGCTCGAAACGTCGGTTAGCAAAATGATCGAAGTATTGGTCAACAATCTTTTTTGCAAGACCGTGTTCGTCGCCGACTTCCAATTGAACCGATAGACATTCTTGCAGGTCACGGGCGCCGATGCCGGCTGGCTCAAGGCGCTGGACGGTTCTCAGCACCGATTCAACGTTTGCAACATCACACTCCAATCTGTCCGCGATAAGTTCCATATCTATAGAGAGATATCCCTGCTCATCTATATTCCAGACAATTGTTTTCGCAATGGTCCTCTCTTCACTCGACAAATCAAAGAGCGCAATCTGATCAAGCAACTTCTCCACCGGTGAACGGACAGCGCGGATAGGCTCATCTGGCATATCACTCGATCTTTGTGAACGTCCTTTCAGTCGCTCATCATCCTCGTCTGAATTGAGGATCTCTTCCCAATCCATCTCATCAGAAGATTCCTCCGTCGAACTCTCTTCCTCAGACTGTTCTCCATCCGTTAATTCAAGCGCCGGATTTTCTTCCAGCTCAGCCATAATACGCACCTCAAGATCAACACTGTTCATCTGCAGGAGTATCGTCTGGAGAATTTGTTGCGGCGACAGCTTCTGGCGCTGTTCAAGCGTTTGGGCAAGTTTTGTCATTAGTTCAGTCTAAACCTCGAGCCGAGATAGAGTCTTCTTGTTTCATCATCACCAGCCAAGTCTTCCGCCGTCCCCGACTTCAGGATCTTCCCTTCGTAAAGAAGATATGCCCTGTCGGTGATAGAGAGCGTTTCACGCACATTGTGATCGGTAATGAGCACACCAATCCCCCGCTTTCGAAGGTTCCGGACGATCTCCTGAATATCCTCCACTGCGATGGGATCGATACCGGCAAAAGGTTCATCGAGAAGAATGAAGTCGGGATTCAGAACAAGGGCACGGCAGATTTCAGTCCGGCGTCGTTCCCCCCCGGAAAGCTGGTATCCCTGGTTCTTTCGAATCTGTATGATGGAAAGGTCATCGAGGAGCTGCTCAAGCCGTTCCTCTCTCTCCTCCTTGGCAAGACGGGACATTTCCAGAACAAGACGAACATTGTCCTCTACGGAAAGTTTGGTAAAAATGGATGGTTCCTGAGAAAGATATCCGATCCCTAGCCGTGACCTCTTATACATTGGAAGATCCGTAATCTCTTCATCGCCGAGATAGACAGAGCCACCGGTCGGTTTGATCATGCCGGTAATCATGTAGAAAGAAGTGGTCTTTCCTGCGCCATTGGGACCGAGAAGACCAACTATTTCCCCCTTCCGAAGTTCGAGGCAGACGTCCCTGACAACCGTTCGCTTACCGTAGTCCTTGACGAGATTCTCGGCTCTCAGTGCAATACCGTTGACGGAATAATTCATTTCTCTCTCGCTGTCACACCCCACGGTTGAAGAATCTTCCAGTGGGTCAAGTCAACATCTGATTCAAAACCGACGCCATAGAGCGTATCATTCACTTCAGTCGTAAGCATAACAGTATCGTTCGAGGTAATACGTTCATTTTGATTTTCCCAGTAGAGTGAGTCGGTAAATAGTTTCACGCCGCTGTCAGATACAACGACCACATTCCCAATGGCTAGAAGATTGTCGCTGTTCTCGTAGACGAATGCTCTCTCTGACTTAAGGTTGGACATGTGTTCTTCATCGGTGGAAAAGAAATCGGCGTCAACGTTGCCATCAAGTACAATTTCCTGCTTCTCGTCATACTTGGCAAGGTGACTGGCCCGTACGACCGTCCGCTTTTTCGCCTCTCGAGTGAGAATAATAACGGGATTCCAGCTTTCCTGATCGGCATAATCACTCCTGTTCCCAAGAGACGCTTGATCTTCCACGCCACCACAACCAACAACAGCGGCTACAAATAATATGTGAACAGTTCTTTTCACATCACCCCAATCCGCAGTATATCGTGGATGTGAACAAGTCCATCCGGTGCCGAGTCACATTTCTCATTCTCATAGACAAGAAGTGATGTGATGGCGTGCTTTTCCATAATCTCCAGCGCATTGATGGCAAGTGTGTCACTTGTCACCCATCTCGGCTCTTCGGACTGCACCAAGGATTCTGCAGTTTTATTTAGCAGGTCGTCATCTTTCTCAATACCACGGCGAATATCCCCGTCTGTCACAATTCCGATCAGTCTATCATCATCACCTACCACGATGGCAACCCCTAGCCTTTTTTCGCTCATGGTGAGCAAAGCGGATTTGACATCTGTGGTGACGGAAACAATAGGAAGATCATCACCGGAATGCATGATTTCGTTCACAGTGAGGAGAAGTTTTTTCCCCAACGATCCCGCTGGATGGAGAAGGGCAAAATCTTCTTCCTTGAAACCCCGTTTTTCGAGCAGTGCTATAGCGATAGCGTCCCCCATAGCGAGAGTGGCGGTCGTGCTGGCAGTTGGCGCCAGCTCCAACGTACACGCTTCCCGCTCCACACTGACATCGAGAGCCAGTTCCGACTTTCTCCCAATCGTCGAGTCCATCCTTCCGACAAGAGCAATTACCGGCAGTCCCAGCTGTTCAAACAAGGGTAGGAGCTGAAGTATTTCATAAGTCTCGCCACTATTGGAAACAACGAGAGCCGTGTCTGAGGAGGTGACCATTCCGATGTCACCATGTCGAGCCTCGCTAGGGTGTATGAACTGGGCCGGTGTTCCGGTACTGGCCAATGTGGAGGCGATCTTCTGGGAGATCAGTCCAGACTTCCCTACACCTGAGACCACGACTCTTCCGCCCCGTTCGTAAACCATCTCAACTGCCTTGTTGAAATCGTCGCCGATCCTGTCGGCCAAAGCGATAAGAGCTTCAGATTCTATCTGAATAACATTTCTACCAATCTTGGCATTTGAGCTCTTGTTATTCATTGCTCCCACTATATCGTTGTTTTATTCTACTGATGGCGTCATCATACACACCCTGACCCTTTAGAATTAGTTCTACCGCCTCCCTAAGTGCCCCTTCACCTCCCGCTGTTTCTGTGGTAAAGTGAGCTATCTCTTTGACAAAAGTATGGGCATTCTTTACTGCAATGGCCATGCCGACCTTTTCCATCACAGAAACGTCGATCAGGTCATCTCCAATGAAACTTACTTCTTCATGCTGAAATCCATATTTTTCAATTATCTGCCCGTAAGGTTTCATCTTGTCCAAATCGCCTTGATAACAGTCGTCTATCCCCAGCTCTTCCATTCGAGAGGTGGTCGCCGGCGAATATCGCCCGGAGATGACCGCAAGCTTCAACCCCGCCGCTCGTGCAAAGGCGACAGCAGCTCCATCCAGGATGCTGAACTGTTTGTATTCAACACCATCGTTCCCCTTATAGATAGAACCATCGGTAAGGACACCGTCCACATCGGAAATGAGGAGCTTAATCCTCCGCAGTCTCTTTTCCAGGCTGCTGCTCATCTCAAACTGCCACTGCCTCTCGAATTCGAATAAGCGAGATAAGGAGGTTTTCGATCTGATCGAGTGGCCACTGCGTGGCAGCATCACTCCTTGCTTGAACAACATCATCGTGGACTTCAACAAAGAGGCCGTCACAACCGGCAGCTACAGCGGCACGCGCAAGGAGAGGAATCATCTCCCTATCGCCACCGGATCGGTTTCCATCGGCGCTGGGACGCTGAGCGCTATGACTTGCATCGAAAATAACCGGATGGCCCGTGGCTTGCATTATAGCAATGGAGCGCATATCGGAAATAAGATTGTTGTAACCGAAGGTAGCGCCTCGTTCCGTCAGTAGAATCTGACTTCCCCCCCCATTCTCAATTTTTTTGACGATCGATGCAGCGTTACTAGGAGCAACGAACTGCCCTTTCTTTACGTTTACACATTTTCCTGTCTGTGCCGCAGAAGAGAGAAGGTCCGTCTGCCGGCAGAGAAAAGCGGGGACCTGGAGAATATCCACCACCTCGCCCACCGCTTTGGCTTGATCAGGCGTATGGATGTCAGTAAGGACCGGTACCCCCGTTTCACGTTTCACTTCCGATAGGATCGCCAAACCTTCATCAAGACCGGGGCCCCGGAAGGAGTCACCGGACGTCCTGTTGGCCTTATCAAAGGATGATTTGAAGACAAAGGGAACATCGTGCTTCGAAAAGACCGCCTGCAATTGAGTCGCCATCTTGATGGCGTGATCGCGAGATTCAATTACACATGGGCCTGCTATGAAAGGCAGTGCCTCCCCACCAAAAAGAACACCCTTTACAGAAACCGTCATTTCGAATTGGTATGAGCCACCGCTGCTTTTACGAAATCACGAAAAAGAGGATGAGCCCTATTAACCCTGCTTTTCAACTCGGGGTGAAACTGACTCGCCACAAACCAAGGGTGATCTTTCAATTCTATAATCTCCACAAGGTTAAGCTCAGGGTTAATCCCACTGAAAATCATCCCATTCTTTTCCAGCCTGTTTCTGAATCTGTTGTTGACCTCATAACGGTGGCGGTGTCTTTCGGAAATCTTCTTTCTGCGATATGCTCTGTACGTCTTTGTCCTCGCCTTGACTTCGCAATCGTAGGCACCGAGGCGCATGGTTGCCCCTTTCCGCTTCACCTTTTTCTGACCATCAATCAAATCGATCACTCGCTTACCTGTCCTTTTGTTAAACTCAGAGCTGATAGCGTCTGCTATGCCGCAGACGTTACGGGCGAACTCGATAACAGCAATCTGCAGACCTAGACATAGACCCAAGTAAGGAACCTGATTTTCCCTCGCAAACCTCGCCGCGGTAATCTTTCCCTCGGTTCCCCTTGGGCCAAAACCGGGCAGAACCAGAATACCATCGACTTGCCTAAGCTGTTCATCACAGGCCCGTTCGGAGGTAAGCTCTTCAGAATTGATCCATTTTATATTCACTCTGGCGTCATTCTCCACGCCGGCATGGACAAACGCCTCCAGGACACTCTTGTAAGCATCAGGAAGTTCCGTATATTTCCCACAAAGAGCGATGGTCACATCGTGACTGGGATTTTTAAAGCGATCGACAAATAATTCAAGCTTCTTGATATCATGGTCCGCCCCATCCAATCCAAGCTGGGCGGCCACCAGTTCGCCCACTCGCTGCTGATGGAATACCAGTGGCACTTCATAAATACTCTTCACATCCCGCGCCTCGATGACATTTGTAGTCGGGACGCTGCAAAAAAGGGAGATCTTTTCTTTGACTGACTTCGGAATTGAATCAGATGACCGGCACAGGATCAAGTCAGGTTCGAGTCCAATCTCCCGGAGTTTCATAACACTATGCTGAGTTGGCTTTGTCTTCAACTCTTCACTCGCTTCCACATAAGGCAGAAGTGTCACGTGAGCGATAAAAACATTCTTGCGTCCTTTCTCAAGGCGGATCTGTCTAATAGTTTCGAGGAATGGAAGGCTTTCAATATCACCGATTGTCCCCCCAACCTCGGCGATCACGGCGTCAAAACGCTTCCGTTCGTTCATCTCATAGACACGCTTCTTGATCTCATCTGTGATGTGGGGGATTACCTGAATCGTCTGACCGAGATAGTCTCCCTTCCGTTCTTTCTCCAGCACTGCCTCGTAAACCTGCCCAGTAGTGGCGTTGTTATTTTTGCTCATATCAACATCGATGAACCTCTCGTAATGACCGAGATCAAGGTCTGTTTCGGAGCCGTCATCGAGAACGAACACTTCGCCATGCTGATACGGATTCATAGTTCCTGGATCCACGTTAAGGTAAGGATCTAGTTTCATGATCGTTACCGAAAGGCCTCTACTCTTTAGAAGATAACCGATGGATGCAGAAGTAATTCCCTTCCCGAGGCCCGAAATGACCCCGCCCAGCACAAAAATGAATTTCGTCTCTCTCTTAGGCAACGGTTGCTTTCTCCTTTAATCTCTGAATATCTTCTGGCCGGTTGATCCCAATTGAATCCAAATCAGTTATTGCTACCGAGATCGGTATTCCCTGATCGAGCGCTCTCATCTGTTCTAAGTCGAGACTGATCTCGTTTTCTGTCTTTTCCATTTGGGCAAAGCGGAGAAGGAACTCCTTCTTAAATCCGTAGATGCCGAGATGCTTAGTATATCTGTTTATCTCAGCATGAGGTGATGGAGTCCTGAAGAATGTCATAGCTGTTCCATCTTCCGCCGTTTCAACTTTTACAATATCAGGATCCTCCCAATCTTCAGCGGTGAGGTTTGTAGAGGAGACGGTCGCCATCTCAATGGACTGATTAATGTTGAACTGATCTATCACAAGATTGATGATCTCCGGCTCGATGTATGGCTCATCACCTTGAATGTTGACGAAGACGTCCCCTTCAATAGACAGGGCCGCTTCCGCCACGCGTTCTGTTCCGCTCCGACACGTCTCGCTTGTCATAATAACGGGAATGTCCAGATCTTCCATTGCCTTGAAAACATCAGTATGATCGGTTGAGACGAGAACACGTTGAAGCCTAGAACCTTTCGCCTGTTTATAAACTCGGGCCGCCATGGGTAGGCCATCAATCGGCTCCAGTACCTTTCCCGGGAATCGTGTAGAGTGATACCTCGCCGGAATGACTCCGATACAATCAAATTCACCTGAAACAGCCATTACGATTTTTCTATGACACTGGGCACAACAAAGTATTCCCCGTCCGAATCAGGAGCGTTGCTTAGGGCATCATCATGGCTCAGGGATGGCTCTTCTTCGTCCCGTCGGGTCATATTGAGCTGATCAAGGACGTGGCTGAGTGGTTCTACATTCTCCGTGTCCAGTTCATCGAGATGATGCATATAATCGAGAATCTCGTTCATTTGATCTGTGTACAGATCAACTTCATCTTCAGACAAATGTAATTTCGCCAGCGACGCGATCTTCAGGACCTCGTCCCGACCAACAGTCAGTTTCTTTGACACATTCACTCCTTATCGCAATTATCGTGCCATTAAAAATTTAGGTGCCCTCTCTGCCTCAATCAAGGGAAAGGGAGCCTGTTGAATTAGTCGTAGCGAAGAGACTGAATGGGGTCCAGATTCGCGGCACGCCAGGCGGGGTAAATCCCAAAACCAATGCCAACCATTGAACATATCAGTAGTCCGTAAAGTGCCCAATCGAAAGGAATGACAGAAGGGACGTTCAAGATGAGAGCAACCAGATTACCGCCAAGGATTCCTAGAATCACACCGACAACACCGCCGAACTGGCTCAGGAATATCGCCTCCATAAGGAATTGTGTCAGTATGTCACGTTTGTTGGCACCAATTGCTTTTCGAATACCGATCTCCTTGATCCTCTCTGAAACT
>CEUS01041423.1_pt1 | contig 13526 bp, 11 predicted proteins | sample 427031 | NCBI WGS metagenome assembly CEUS01 (sample SAMEA2622837, study PRJEB7988) | marine metagenome | biome: marine biome (ENVO:00000447); feature: marine epipelagic mixed layer (ENVO:xxxxxxxxx); material: "saline water (ENVO:00002010), including plankton (ENVO:xxxxxxxx)" | depth 140 m | reverse complement strand
CCTCAATGTCTAAAGTATCTATAAAATCTGTAAAAGCCGACATCCTACGGAGATCCTCCTCTTCAATACCTCTTGGCTGATCATTTTCATCATTAGGAATAATAGGGCTACCAGAATCATCCAGTTTTATACCGGCTTTGTTTATTACATGATCTGCAACATATATAGGTATGTCAGCTCTTACAGCAACAGCTATGGCATCGCTAGGCCTAGAATCTACATCGATAGATAGCCCATTCAGATCGATAGTTATTTGTGCGAAAAAAGTGTCGTCTTTCAAATCGTTTACCGTAATGTGGGTTAGCCTTCCACCAAGACTATCAATAACTGAAGCGAGTAAATCGTGGGTAAGCGGCCGAGGTAGAGAGACGTCTTGCATCTTTACAGCTATCGAGTCAGCTTCCGATGCACCAATCCAAATAGGCAGATAAAGGTCAGACTCGACATGCTTGAGAATAACCACCCTCTGGTGGCTTACCAAGCTCACCCGGATACTGTCTATAACCACTTCAGGCATATGCAAACCCCCGCAATTCAAAAGACTCGCTCATACTACCGACGCCCAATTAGCCTTGTCAATCAAATTTTAGTTAACCTGTTATGGTCTGCTATTCTACGTTCCAAAACACTTCTACTCAGCAAAATACGTCTCTCACAACTTGTACAACGTAAACCAATATCAGCCCCAAGTCTTACAACACGCCATTCGAAAGCACCACAAGGATGACGCTTCCTAAGCCTAAGAATATCCCCCAATTGATACTCTCTTACCATCGCAATCCTAGGGATTCCAAAATGCGGTTAATATTATCCCTCAGCTGTCGCGTTGCTTCACGCGCCCCTTTAGCAAAATTCTGGGTTTCGTCAGCATATATCAACCCCCTTGACGAGTTGATCAATATCCTTCTGCCCGCACTTGAGACACCATTCCTCACAGAATGCTCCAAAGCTCCGTCCTGAGACCCTATACCAGGAATTAGAAAAGGCATGTCTGGACATATTCCCCTAGTCTCTCTGATTTGGTCAGGATAAGTTGCTCCCATTACCAATCCAGCGTTGCCATTTTTGTTCCATCTTTGGATTTCGCATGCTACTTGCTTATAAAATGGGGTTTCGCCACTAGACTGACTTTTAATTTTCAAATCCTGAAAATCACTTGCCCCAGCATTTGAAGATCTGCACCACACAAAAACACCCTTATCACTGTAATTCAGGAACGGGAGCACCGAGTCTTCTCCTCCATAGGCGTTGACAGTTATTGCGTCAAAACCCCAATTATCAAACATACCTTTAGCGTACACAGACGCTGTATGACCAATATCTCCTCTCTTACCGTCTCCAATTACGATTGTAGTGTCAGAGACTTCTCGTATGAACTTTATCGTCTCTTCCAATGCCTTAAATCCAGTCAACCCTAGTGCTTCATAGAATGCCAAATTAGGCTTGTATGCTCCCACTAAATCACAAGTAGCCTCCACAATTGCTTTATTAAAAGTAACAACATCTTTCGTCGGAATTCTATCAAGCTCAGGGTCCAAACCAAGACAGACCAAGCTCTCATTACTTTGACAACTCGAATCTAAGTTCTCTAAAAATGTGTTCATTTCCCCGCCTTATGGGATCAGTCTAAACGTGCTGCATCATCACTGCAACCGCAATTTCTTTTAACTATTTCAAAAAATGAGTCGGTAGTGCCATGCAGATGACAAATTGATATATCCTTTGTAACGATTAAAACAACATGAGCAACTCTAATAGCAACAAACATATTTCAAAACCATTTCTGGAAATAGTATTTGATCGACTTTATGCAGCATATGGGTGTCAGGGATGGTGGCCAGCCGACAATCCGTTCGAAATGGCTATAGGAGCAATTCTGACCCAAAATGTCTCATGGCAAAATGCACAACGTGCCATATACACCCTAAAAAATGAAAGGGTCCTAAGCCCATACGCATTACTGCGCACCCCAGATGACATTCTAGGCAAGTTAATCAGACCATCTGGTTATTTCAATGCTAAGACTAAGAAAATTAAGGCGTTTGCCTATCATCTCGTTAACAAACATCAAGGTGAAATTGAGCTTATGCTGACCCAAGATACCTCGACGCTCCGAAATGAACTTCTCTCCATCCATGGGATAGGACCAGAAACAGCAGACGCAATAATGCTCTATGCAGGAGAGAAGCCTATATTTGTAGTAGATAGCTACACAAAACGCATTCTAATTCGAATGGGTATTATCACACATCACACAGCATATTCTGATATTCAGACTGTGTTCCACGGAAGTCTCCCCCAAAACACAACCTTATTCAATGAATTCCATGCCCTTATAGACACCCATGGAAAGATAACCTGCAAAAAGAATCGACCGTTATGCTTGGAATGCACACTAATAAATTTGTGCCAATACGGGCAGCAAACCAATTAACTCCTTCACTTAACGATTCTTAGATTTTGTAATTTGCTCCAGATTTTCTTCATGGCCCTGTGGTTGTTCCTGTGGCTTTAAATTAGCAATAAAAGGTAAATTGCGATACTTTTGCAGGTAATCCAAACCATACCCAACCACGAATTCATCTGGAATCTCAAAACCAGTGTATTCTACTTCCACATCTACCAATCGCCTAATTTTTTTATCAAGCAAGGTACACACCTTAATATCCGCAGGCTTGAAAGACTCTAAATACCGCAAAAGATAATTCAAAGTCATCCCGGTATCTACTATATCTTCAACCAATAGTACCCGCCTTCCCTCTATAGCAACATCTGGCCCTTTAGTGATTTCAACTGTGCCGTTACTGTCCCCTAAATCTTCAGTACTTTCTCCATAATAGGATACCGACATGAAGTCCATTGTGATTGGAAGATCAACTTCCCTAATCAAATCGGCCATGAAACAAAATACTCCACGAAGAACGCCCAAGAATATTGGCTCATCATTTTTGTAGTCACTAGTAATTCTCTTAGCCAAATGCTTTACTCGGCGATCTATCTCAGGTTTAGTAAAAAGCACTTTGTCTATTGCAGGAACAGTTTCTTGCACTAAGGGTCCAAAACCGTATTTGGCCAACAATCTGTATATGTCACGTCGGTAAAGAAGTTTAATATTAACGTCTGGATACAGCTCCTGAATTTGGCGCATTTTCCTATTTTTCCCGGTAACCAAATTTTGTTTTAGAGTGGTCAATTCAACATACAAGTCGAACTCAGGTAAATAGAAATCAGGAGTAAACATTTGTAAAACACGATCGCCATCCCATCTCAAAGGGAACGATCTCGGCTCATAAAGCCATTTGACGCCGTAAAAATCTAACAGATTGGTGAAGTCGTATTCGCTTGGATGGGCAAACGGTCGATGGGTGCTAGGCACCTTATAGTGTGTCATCGGAGTAGCAACCACGTCAGCAGATCCATTTTTAACACGTCTCCGAGGTCCTCTGCCCAAACCGCCACGACTCACACCTCGTTTACGCTTCTCTACACTAGTTTCATTCAAAGACTGCTCATCTCTATTCTGTCGACTGTTTTTACTCAAACGGCCAACTCCACAGCTAATTCACATTTTCCCACTAAGTGCCACCTAAATATCTACTAACAGGAAGTACATTATAAGAATCTTCCCTAACTAAACTATCCACCGCAGCCCTAGCAGTGTCCAATGAAGTAAAACAAGGTATTCTATGTTCCACAGCAGATCTGCGTATCTCATAACCATCCCTAAGTATCGACGCAGACCCAGTAACCGTGTTTATTACTGCCTGAACTTTTCCATCTTCAATCACGTCAACTACATTAGGATGACCAAAACCAAGCTTCTTGGCCACCAGAGGAACTTCTAAACCGAGAGATTTTATCATTTCCGCAGTTCCTTCCGTAGCATACAAATCGCACCCAGACTTAGCCAAAGCATGTAGTAAAGCAACAGCATCAGGTTTATCACGGTCAGAGATACTGATTAGGATAGGATATCCCCGACTTAAATGAAGCCCGCTTGCCAAAAGAGCCTTAGCTACCGCCGGGGTAAATTCACGATCTACACCCATTACCTCACCGGTTGACTTCATTTCCGGCCCCAAATATGTATCAACGCCAGTCAATTTTGACATTGAAAAAACTGGCGCTTTCACTGCAACCAAATCTGACCGACGCCACAATCCACCACTATAACCCTGGTCCTTCAATGTCTTGCCGAGTACTATCTTTGTAGCAATATTTACCATCGGCACTCCAGTGACTTTTGAAAGAAACGGCACGGTACGACTTGACCTAGGGTTTGCCTCAATAACGTAAACCGTCGAACCATCATAAACATCGTCGTTGAAATTCTCCGGATCTCTATATGGGCTAGACCCTGTGATTACGTACTGAATATTAATCAAGCCCTTTGTATCTAGCCCCAAAGCTATTCTTTTTGTATAGTCCTCAAGAGTCTGGACTTCTGCCAATGTCAATGTGAGACCGGGATATATGGCCATGGAATCTCCACTATGGACACCCGAACGCTCAACATGCTCCATGATCCCAGGAATTAATACCTCTTTACCATCACATATCGCATCAACCTCCACCTCTCGACCTTCCAGGTACTTGTCTATCAGAATCGGCTTTCCCTCGCCTATCTCCACCGCATTGGCAAGATAATTGACCAACTCAGACGGATTCTGGACAATCTCCATAGCCCGACCACCAAGTACGTAACTAGGTCTTACCAAAACCGGATATCCAATCTGTTGTGCAACATTCAGACCCTCTTCTACATTTGTAACCGCCGCCCCTGGTGGTTGAGGAATCCCCTGCCTTGATAAAAAGTCCTCAAATTTGCGCCTGTCTGCCGCTATATCTATCGCCTGTGCAGAGGATCCCAATATCGGCATCCCAGCACGTGCGAGCGCCTGGGATAAATTGATAGCTGTCTGCCCTCCAAATTGGACCACCGAAGAAGTAAATTCCGTAGCTCCAGACGAATCTTCAATACATTCATTATCTAAAATATCCAAAATGCTTTCTTCATCTAGCGGCTCAAAATAAAGCCTGTCACTCGTATCAAAATCAGTGGAAACAGTTTCGGGGTTGGAATTGACTATAATGCTAGAAGTATTCTCCTCTTGCAAAGCCCAAGCAGCATGGACACTGCAATAGTCAAATTCAATTCCCTGCCCTATCCTAATAGGCCCACTACCAACTACTAAAGCCTTCCTGCCGCTTAACGGCAATGCTTCATTCTCCGATTCGTATGTACTATAAAAATATGGCGTTTCAGCTTCGAATTCCGCAGCGCAAGTGTCAACCATTTTATAAACCGGATAAATACCCCATTCTCTTCTCAATGCTCTTACCTGATCAGGTAATCTATCAGCCAGCGTACCTATGTACTCATCAGAAAAACCCAACCGCTTGGCGGAATACATCAACTTTGGAGTAAGTGGCTCTGCAAGCAATCTTCGTTCCATAGCTACAATCCGTTGTAATCCTGATAGGAACCATGGATCTATCCCCGTCGTAGCACTGAGTTCCTCCAGTGAAAAGGACCGGCGCAGTGCAGTCATGAGAACCCACAGGCGAGTGTCCCTAGGATCCAATGGCAAACTGTCAATCGACTCCGCATTGCCACTTCGCCAAGATTGATCCTGCCAAAGCAAATTTTTTGCCGGCTGCTCCAAGGATCGTACAGCCTTTTGCATTGCAGATTCAAAAGTTCTGTCTATCCCCATAACTTCCCCTGTGGCCTTCATTTGAACGCCTAAACTACGTTCACCATTAGGAAACTTATCAAAAGGCCACCTAGGGATTTTGACTACGCAGTAATCGATTGCTGGTTCAAATGCCGCTCCCGTTTTACCTGTTACCTTGTTTGATATTTCATCCAGTCGTTTACCCAAAGCAATTTTCGCTGCAACACGAGCTATCGGATAACCCGTAGCTTTACTAGCCAAAGCGGAGCTACGACTTACCCTGGGATTAACTTCTATAACATAGTAATCCGAGGAGGGCTTCCTACCATCCACATATTCATGTGGGGCAGCGATTGGATGAGGTGCCAATGCAAACTGTATATTGCACCCACCTTCAACACCTAGCTCTCTAATTATTCGGAAAGATGCGCTACGAAGCATCTGATAATCTTTATCAGACAGAGTTTGAGTCGGTGCGGTAACTATACTGTCTCCAGTGTGAACACCCATGGGATCGAGGTTCTCCATTGCACACACCATGACACAGTTATCCCCACCATCCCTCATTATCTCGTACTCAACTTCTTTCCACCCCAGTAAGTACTTTTCCAGCAATATCTGTTGAATGGGACTTGCCGACAAACCACTCTCAACAACTTCTTCAAGGTACTCAGGACTAGGGACCACCCCTCCCCCAGTACCTCCTAGCGTATAAGCTGGTCTAACCACCAACGGATATCCCATTCTCTCAGCGAACTGTCTCGCTTCATCTAGAGAGGTCACAGTCTCACTCTCCGGCACAGGCTCATCTAGGTCTATAAGCAATTGCCTAAACATAGATCTGTCTTCGGCTTTCTTGATAGTGCCTAATTGCGTCCCAAGTAACCTGACTCCATATTTTTCCAAAATGCCAGCATCAGCCACTTCCACGGCTAAGTTTAATCCAGTCTGCCCTCCTAAAGTGGGCAGCAATCCCTGGGGCCTCTCTTGTATAATAATTCTCTCAATTACCTCAACGGTTAACGGTTCAATATAAACAACGTCAGCTATCCCTTGATCTGTCATGATAGTCGCAGGATTAGAATTTACTAATATTGTAGTAACTCCTTCTTCTCTTAGAGATCTACACGCCTGCGATCCCGCATAGTCAAACTCAGCAGCCTGACCAATTACAATTGGACCAGACCCAATTATTAGTACCTTTTTGATTTCGTCAGAAATTTTAACCAATTTAATTACCACCACTACCTAAGAAAGCCGACTATAGCCAATCCGAAATCCAAGAAAAATCTTACTACGGCACTAACTATCTTAGCTTTCAGTCATTCCGAAACTTAAAAACGATAAACCAAATATGCTTACGCCTTCATAAAGAACAAGCTGCCCCAAGCCGCTATCAGCAACCAAGGCATCGCACTCCATACAAGCCGCTCAGCCATTAATCTAGGCATCCAAGGCTTCGCTTCCGAACTAGTACCGAAATCCCGGAGCCCTTCTTCCAATTCGGGGTCACCTTCAGCAAGCTGCTTCGCAACCGCAGAACCCCGATTACCAAATTTACGACTTTGCCTAAGAAAAGTGAGATAGAGGCTAGATCTCATTCCCAATTCACGCTCTATTTCGTTGCGTCGATATTCAGCAACCCTCTGCGCCGCAAAAATTCGCCTAATCAGTAACCACCAACCAAACGTTATCAATGAGCATATTCCACCAATCAGCGCCAACATTCTCGACGTTTCCTCAATACCTGACTGCATCATAGTAGCTTGGAAGGTTATCCCAATCATGCTAAGCCCAACTACCACCATGCCACTTACCCAAATCCTTGCATGCAACGCCGCCCAATACGCATCTAGAAGCTCGTACTCCACTAGCAAAACTTGCCAACGATTACGCGGTGGAACTTTCATAGCGACCTGTTCCGCTGGCATCGAATCATCTCTTAACTGACGTGGTTCTCTCATAAGTTATTTACCCCCTTAATCAACGACAAAAAACTGTCGAAAAGGTAGTCATTATCCAAAGGCCCAGGGGCAGCCTCAGAATGAAATTGTATTCCCATTATCGGGAGATCTTTATGCCTAATACCTTCAACCGTTCCATCATTAAGATTTACATGACTAACCTCCAATCCATCTGGTAATGTATCCCCATCTACCGCAAAACCATGGTTTTGGGACGTTATATAAGTACGGCCTGTAGAAAAATCTTTAACCGGATGATTGCCGCCGTGATGTCCAAACTTCAATTTGTATGTGTTGGCACCTAAAGCTCGTGCAATGAGTTGATGCCCCAAACATATCCCCATCAAAGGTATCTTACCCAGCATTTCTTTCAAAGTATTAATAGCGTAATTCAAAAGCGCAGGATCTCCGGGACCAGGTGAAAATATCACTCCAGAAGGATTCAAATCCATGATAGTCTTAAAGCTGCTCGTTGCCGGCACAACAGTAACCCGACAGCCTCTTATTTCTAGGCTTCGCAAGATATTGTATTTCAGTCCACAATCGGTAACTACAATATGGAAACCATCGTATGCACCATCTGGATTTGTTACCCAATCGTAAGTTTGTTGAGTAGTTACAGAAGCAACGTGGTCCAAATCCACATAGCGTTTTGCGTTTCGTAAATGCGCTAGTGCTTGATCAACATTTAGTTCCGAAGTTATGCACCCCATCATTGCACCCTCGGATCTTATACGCCTAGTAACCGATCTTGTATCAACTTCACTAATGCCAGTAATACCCTGCTCCCCCAAATATCCATCCAATCCACCTTGGCTCAAATGATGACTAGGGTATTCACAACTCTGACGAACTACATATCCTGCAACTTGAATCCGTTCCGATTCGACGTTAATTGCGTTCCAGCCATAGTTTCCAATCAAGGGATAGGTTGCCACTACAATTTGCCCAGCATAAGAAGGATCGGTAAGAATCTCCTGATAACCAGTCATAGATGTGTTAAACACAACCTCTCCAACAACTGTCCCGCTAACTCCCATTGATTGACCTACATAAACTGATCCGTCCTCTAGCACTAAAATGGATGGGCTACTCATCCATTTTCTCCTGCTCATACACTATCCTACCTGCAACAAAAGTCATCAAAACCTTACCCTTCAATCGCACTCCTTCAATTGGAGTGTTCTTTCCCTTGGAAATGAACCGTTCGCTTGAAACTATCCAATCTTTTGTTGGATCAAAAACAGTGATGTCTGCAGTAGTCCCCTTTCTCAACGTAGCTAAGTGGGAATATTCATCTCCAAGCACCGTAAGTGCTCCGACAGTCAACTTTGCTACGAGTTTCATTAGGTCAATTCGTTCTTTGTGAACCAATGTCATTAGTAACCCAAAAGCCGTCTCTAATCCACTAAATCCATACGCAGCAGCATCATATGTCACCAATTTATCTATCACGGTTTGAGGTGCATGATCAGTAGCTATTACATCTATAACGCCATCTCTTAGCCCAGATATTAGCGCTTCCACATCAGACGGAGATCTCAAAGGAGGGTTTACTTTTGTAAAGGTATCGTAAGCCTCTAAACCCAATGGACCGCCAATCGGGCCATCTCGATCATGACCCAAAACCCACCTTTCATCCAACGTCAAATGATGTGGAGTAACCTCTGCTGTAACATTCACTCCTCTTTGTTTCGCTGTTTTAATTAACTCAACAGAACCCGCCGTAGTCATATGAGCCACGTGCAACCGACCACCGGTCAATTCTGCAAGCGATATATCTCTGGCAATTATTGACTCCTCCGCAACTGACGGCCAACCTCTCAACCCAGTCCTATTAGAAATCCATCCCTCGTTAACAGGTGAACCCTGCGACAATTCTAAATCTTCAGAATGCTGTATTACAGGCAAGCCAAGACCCCCGGAATATGCCAAGGCTTGTCGCATCAAATGTGCATCTGCCACCGGATTTCCATCATCACTGAACCCGACAGAACCCGATTGCGCCATCTCCCACAACTCAGCCAACTGCTTTCCTTCACTACCCTTGGTAACACATCCTATAGGTAGTACTCTAGCCTTCCCAGCCATGGCCGCCTGCTGAATCACGTATTCGATCGTAGCCGCGTTGTCCATAGGAGGGTTAGTATTAGGCATAGCACATATAGTAGTAAAGCCACCGTTAACCGCAGCAGCAACCCCAGTACTTATAGTCTCCTTATCTTCAAATCCAGGCTCTCTCAAATGGGTATGCAAATCAATGAACCCTGGACATACCACTAACCCGGTCCCATCCAAGACTCTGCACCCCTCAGGGACATCCCCATCCCTTAGCGGTTCACCGACATGTTCTATTAAGCCTTCATACAGCAAGATATCGCCTATTTGATCCATACCAGTTGTCGAATCCAACAAACGAGCGTTCTTTATTAGGTAATAAGCTAGCGTATTCATTGAATCTCTGCCTTAAGTTCTTCCTTTTTCGTAGTACCTACCAAAAGATACAAAATGGCCATCCTTACAGCTACGCCGTTACGAACTTGTTCTTCAATTAAAGACTGCGTTCCATGTGCGACGTCAGGGCTTATCTCAACCCCTTCATTCATGGGACCTGGATGCAATAGCAATGCATCCGCATTAGCCAAATCAAGTCGCTCTCTAGTAATCCCATACATTTTGGAGTATTCACGAAGTGTCGGCAGAAGGCCGGATTCTTGCCGTTCCAACTGCAGTCTTAAAGGCATAACAACATCGGCACCATCCAACGCCAAGTCGACATTAGTCTCTATTTTCACATGCGAGAATGGATGGTCTTCATCAAGATGTTTTCCAGACAAGAATTCCTGTGGAATCAAAGTAGGAGGCGCACATAAAACCACATTGGCTCCCTCCAAAGCTAGTGCCCACAGATTCGACCTTGCAACTCTGCTATGCAAAATGTCTCCAACAATAACAACCTTTCGCCCTTCCATAGAGCCCAAGTGCCGCCTCATAGTGTAGACGTCCAAAAGAGCTTGAGTCGGGTGAGCATGCCATCCGTCTCCACCATTAATAACGCCCATACTTTCCAAATTTCTTGCCATGAAATATGGCGCACCAGAATGGTGATGCCTTACTACAACCATGTCTGCACCAGTTGCCTGAAGGGTCCTCACAGTGTTCAACAAAGATTCGCCTTTCTCTACACTGCTACCAGATGAAGATACATTGATTACATCTGCGCTAAGCAATTTACCCGCTTCCTCAAAAGATACTCGAGTACGTGTACTAGCCTCATAAAAAAGGGTGACTATAACTTTTCCTCTCAAAGTCGGCACCTTCTTTATATCCCGCCCCAACACTTCAAGCATGGCATCGGAAGTCTTACTTACTAGTTCTATTTCATCGCGACTAAAATCATCAAGATCCAACAAGTGACGTCGAGTGCCATCGATAATGCTTACCTTTGATTTGTTGTTCTCTTCTGTCAATATTGAAGGCATAGGCTTCACTCCCTATCTCGCAACAGCACTACTTCATCTATTCCATCAACTTCAAGTAACCTAACCTGCACTTTCTCTTTGGTAGAAGTAGGCATATTCTTACCTACGTAGTCAGCTCTAATTGGCAATTCTCTGTGCCCCCTATCAACCAAAACAGCCAACTGGACCTGACGCGGCCTACCAAAATCTATAAGCGCATCAAGTGCGGCCCTGATGGTACGCCCCGTAAACAATACGTCATCTACCAAAACAAGCTTTTGCCCGTCAACAACCTCTGGCATTTCAGTAGATTGGACAATTGGGCGGCTACTTTGCCGGATATCGTCTCTGTATAAGCCTATGTCCAAAACACCTACTGGGATGGTTTTACCTTCAATACTCAAAATACGACCAGCCAATCTCTTAGCAAGCGGGGCTCCACGAGTCCATATTCCTGCCAATATCAACCCTTGGACACCGTGGTTACGTTCGACTATTTCGTGAGCTATACGTGACACGGCTCTGTCTATATCTTTGTCCGAAAGGACATTAATTTCAGACATAAAAAATCCTTGCCAAGAGATTGGCAAGGATTTAGAAATTCGTACGAAATGAGATAACTCACAACTTCGAACCTTACCAGCCTCACAGGACTGACTTCAAGGTTATGCTCCCGACAACTCAATCATTAATCGAGAACAAAGAGAGTATAGCATCCAATCTAACCTAGTGGCAATCAATTCCGCTTGTTATTATCGATCTTCATACGTAAGAAAAATGGGCCACCTTGACTTCCTTAGGCGACCCATTTTTCTTACGTAATGCAACTACTAATTACTTGATCAATGCTTCAACACCATACGCCTTAACAGTACTTCTTCGCGCAACACCCGTCTTCTGCGCTGCTTCAGCTACAGCCTTTGCGACGGCAACTGCCACATTGCGATCAAATACGTTGGGAATTATGTACTCCTCGTTTAGTTGACTGTCTGGAACGCTATCAGCGATAGCCCTAGCAGCAGCCAACTTCATCTCGGAATTAACCCTAGTGGCCCTAACATCCAACATTCCTCTGAAGAAACCTGGGAAACACAATGCATTATTGACTTGGTTTGGATAATCAGACCGCCCTGTAGCCATAACTCTGACAAACCCACCAGCCTCTTCGGGATAAATCTCAGGATCCGGATTCGCCATAGCAAAAACTATCGCATCTTTATTCATAGCCTTAACGTGGTCGACTGTAATGACGCCAGGTCCAGATAATCCTATAAAGATATCCGCACCCCTCATCGCATCCATAAGTGTGCCTTTGAAATTGTCAGGGTTCGTATTGTCAGCAAACCATTTCTTGGATTCGTTGTCACCATAGTCCCTGTCCCTGTGAAGAACTCCTTGTCTATCGGCGCCAACTACATCCAGCAAACCGGCATCCATGATCATTTGAGTCGTGGACATACCGCCAGCTCCAACACCAACAACAACAGCTTTCATATCCCCAATCTTCTTACCGGTAACCTTTACGGCATTGAGTAGAGCTGCGGTGCTAGTCACCGCAGTACCATGCTGGTCATCATGGAATATTGGAATGTCTAACTTTTCCTGAAGTTTCTCTTCTATATAAAAACAGCGTGGTGCGGAAATATCCTCTAGATTTATTCCACCAAATCCTACTGCCAAGTTTTCAACAGCCTGCACAATTTCATCTGGATCCTTTGTATCCAGGCAAATCGGCCAAGCGTCAACACCACCCAGCTCCTTAAATAGCATCGCCTTGCCTTCCATTACAGGCATTGCAGCAGCGGGACCAATATCACCTAAGCCCAAAACAGCAGTGCCGTCTGAGACGACAGCTACGGTATTACCTTTCGCTGTTAAATTCCAACTAGATTCTGGATCTTCATGAATCGCCATACATACTCGAGCGACTCCGGGGGTATAAGCCATAGACAAATCATTTCGAGTCCTAACCGGACTTTTAGATCGCATCTCTATCTTCCCGTTAAGGTGCAAAAGAAAAGTGGGATCAGAAACACTGACTACTTTTACACCAGGAAGTTTCTTTAGTTTGGCAACCATGTCCTGACCATGTGCGACATCACTCGCGTTAATGGTGAGATCTCTAATCACCTTATCTTGAGAAGACTGAACCAAATCTAGAGCCGATATATCCCCTCCCATTTCACCGATAGCTGTGGTAATAGAACCAAGCTGACCTGGTTGATTGGGATATTCCGCCCTAACCGTAACTCCATATGCGATTGCAGGATACCTGACCGACATTAAAGGCCTCCTTAGAACCAATTCAATTTGCGAGCATCAATAATACACCACAGTAAGCTAAAGAGATACTGTTTAAGGAATTTTTGACTTTATTTATGCAGCTAATTCTGCAATTTCCGTAGTCTTGCTCCTCTTCGCTG
>CEUS01063303.1_pt1 | contig 13531 bp, 9 predicted proteins | sample 427031 | NCBI WGS metagenome assembly CEUS01 (sample SAMEA2622837, study PRJEB7988) | marine metagenome | biome: marine biome (ENVO:00000447); feature: marine epipelagic mixed layer (ENVO:xxxxxxxxx); material: "saline water (ENVO:00002010), including plankton (ENVO:xxxxxxxx)" | depth 140 m | reverse complement strand
AGAAGTTCAAATGAACCGAGTCGCTGATGGGGCAGGTTGGATACCATAGTCTACATACACTCCTGCAAGGAGGCTGGGTTGGCAGGGAGAACGGGAAGCAGGGCCGAACTTGTCAACGTACGTGGCACCCATTGTCGCCAAGCGGGCGTTTCAATACCAGAACCCGGGATCACCCGCGAATTTGGAAGCAGGGTTCTGCCGGGTAACCTCAGGCAATACTCCGGCTTGGTTCGGAGTGTCAGATAGCGGATCGACTGTCTACTCGGCCGGAATCCGGACCGTAACTACGTTGGATACGCCCGTGCCACGCTGTCCGTTTGCACTTTCGTGAACCGCAAACACACGGTATCGGTAAGTTTTTCCGGCGGCGATCCGGGGGTCTGAGATGCGGGAGACATGGGTCCCTGGTTTGCCAATATGGTTCTGGAAATTGTCTCCTTGCGGCCCCTCAGCGCGTTGCAGGATATGACCCGCTTCACCCTCCGCATTGTCGTTCCATTGGAGTGTGACTCGGTCTGCAATCTGGGAAACCAGGCGGAGTTCGCTCGGGTCCTCCGACGAGGCCTTGCCTGGCTCCGGGCCGCGGCGCGGCTGCAGGCGTTGTTTGACATAGCCTGGTGGATTGCCTGGAGTGTCCAGCTGGGACCGCGCCGTTTGGTAGCGTCGACGAATAAAGTCGTGGATGCTGGCGACAATGGTGCCATAATCCCGATCTTCCGGGTTCGTGGCGCGGCGATGTGGAAACGGATCGCGTGCCAGATCGTCTTTGATCTGTTCGTACAAGCGGTCGACGCGGGGTAGCAGGATCTGCGGGCGGAAATGTTGCTCCAGGATGCGGTCGGCCAGCTGACGGTATCGCGCCAGCAGTTCTGGATTTTCGACAATGCGCACAATCAGCGGCCGTGGTGGGCCTCCGGGTATGGGCCAGGCGGCATTCCAGCCAGCCAGCACCGGAATCCGCCGAAAGGCGTTGTCCGCGAACCCGACATCCAGGTCCCAGGGCAAATAGTGCCAACGCTGATCGCTGGGATGGTGATACAAGTAATAATTGTGTGGATTCCATCCCGTCAGTTGATCGAACGCGCCGGCTAACAGCATCACGGCCATGGTTTTCAAGAAGGTATCGACGTGGAGATGCTGGTGAAGCGTATCGGCAAAATTGGCGGCGGGAGTGTGGTTGATATATGAGATCAGTGTGAACACATCCCGCGCGTGGCGACGGGCCGATTTCGATTTGGGTTCAAACGCATGGCGTTGCTGTTGACGGCTGCTGGATTGGTGTGGTGCAGGTGCCAGTGTGCAGCCTGGCCCTCCTTCATCCACCTTGTAGAGTGCGCCACTGGGATCATTAAAGTGGTATTCCAGAAACGCCTGGTCAATCCGTTCGACATTGACGTAAATACCCTGAAATCTTCTGTTCAAGAACAGTCTAGCAAAGTTGCACCGCGCCGCCGGTATCTTGAGATCGCGCAGTATTTCTGTGATCAACGGTTCGCTGAACAGGCTACCGAATTGCACACCGTTATCCAAGGCAACCCGTTTAAGTCCGAGAAAATGTTTGCCTTTGGCAAACGCATTGAATTTGATCAGAAAGCTGCGTTTATGTTGCTGGTGAGGCTGTGACGAACTATTTCCCTTGTACCGCACACCGACATTTTCAATAGTCTGTTTTCCCCAGCGAAACGTGGCCGGAACGTAAATGCGCTCGGGCAGAGCAGCTTGCATACGCTGCAGGTCAGGATCCCGAACTAGCAGCTGAATGGTCTGAACCTGCTGGGAATCGTAAAACGTGTCGGTTACGAGCTTGGTTGACGCTGGCGCTGCCTGGCCCGTCAATTCAAGGAGTAGCAGTAACGCTGCGAAGTGTTGCATCAGTATGCCGTTTGCTGATGGGATTTGACGACGCCCGCTTCCGGGCACCGATTTGCATTCGATCGTTACTCCGCTGGCAGGCGGAGGCAGGTCAGCTGCCCCCGGGCGCTGCGGCCGTAAACAAATCCGTTGAGCAGGACAGGCATTGTCCAGCAACGTCCGCTGAGGAAACGTGACCGACACAGTTCCTGATAGCTCTTGGGTGTGGCTTTGGCTACGACCAGATCTCCTTTGTCACTGAGCAGCACCAGTTTTCCATTGGCGACCATCAGTGATCCGCAACCGAGCCCGCGTTTTTTCCACAAGACCTCCCCTGTGGCAAAGTTCATGCAGGTCAGTTGCACGACGCGACCCAGGTTGGAATTGCCGTCGAACCCGTAGAGATGTCCGTCGAGCAGAATGCAGTTATTGAAATGGTTGCGCATTTCGCGGTTGCTGTACACCAACTCTAATGAACTACCGGAGAAGCGAAACAACGCGCACCCTACGTTATAGCCAGTGGAGATAAAGACCTTGTCTCCCTGGACAATCGGTGTTGTGGAATTTGTAAGAAAGGGAGATTCCCAGGACTGAAAATCTACTTCTTTTCCGTCGCTGGAGCGGACAATCCTTAAGCCATCGCAGTCCAGCGTGGCCAACAGGGGTTGGCCTCCGGATTCAAGAAGGGCCGGTGTACCATAACCGGCTGCGTGCCGTTTTGTTTGCCAGTTCTTGCGTCCAGTCAACTTGTCGTAGGAAACAACGCGGCCCGCCTCAAGGACAACCTGGTTGTCGAGAATCAACGGCGAACTAGTGAATCCCCACTCTGGCAATTCCACATCCAGGTCTTCCTGTAACATTCGTGACCAGACCACTTTTCCAGTCTCTGCGCTCAAGCAATACAATTGGCCGCCGCGCCCTAGCGTGTACACGAATTGTCCATCCAGCGTTGGTGTGGCGCCTGGTCCACCGTCGTGCAGGTTGTCGACCAGTGGAGATGCGTAAGAGAACGACCAGACCGTTTCTCCGTTCCCCGTATTGAGGCAGTAGATCGACTCCTTGCCAGCCGTGTGCCCCATCGTGAACAGTCGCCCTTCGGCAATCGCCACAGAACTGAATCCAATACCGATCTGTTTCGACCAGGCAATGGGCAAGCCACCTGCTGGCCATCGGGTGGACCAGCCGGTTTGTTGGGAAATACCGTTGTGATCAGGACCCATCCAATTGGGCCACGTGGCGTTTTCTGAGGTGGGTACGCTGACGGTGCGAATATCGGAGCGGGTTCGTCCCGTTCCGCGATCGTCGGCCGGGCTTTTCGGGGTATCTGATGGAGCGTCAGGACGTAACGTGTCGGTGGTGGCGTCGCGGGAGCGGGTTGTGCTGTCAGGCGGTGCGACTGCCTGGGTTTGTGGTACGACGGAAGGTGTGATCTGGAAACATCCGCTCAGAGAACAGGTCAGCAGGAGACAGGGGAGAGTGCGGATCAGGTTCAGCAGATGTCGGGCAGAGAGTGATCTGAGCGTATTCATGATTGAACTCCAGTCGTTTCAAACTGGCGAGGAAACCGAAACCGTACCATATTTCAAACCACAGGATACCAGCCTGCCAGCAGCACGGTTCCAGGCCTGTGCTGCGTCCCCATGGCCTGGGGACAGTCACCAACTAAACGCAGCGACGCATGCCAACGTTGCTGAGGTACCAGGGCGGGTCGCCTAGCGGTAGATCTTACATCTCGGCAAGGCTTGTTTGAGCCGGGCCATACCTGCGTCGCTGACGCGGGTTCCTGAGACTCGAAGTTCCAGTAGTTTGCGGGCTTCTGCGAGGTGTTTCAATCCCGCATCACTAATCTCGGTGTTGTTGAGGTGCAGGAATTTCAAATTGGCCATGCTTTGTAGATGGACCAGGCCGTCATCGGTTATCGGCGTATTACTCAAGAACAACCAGAACAGCTTTGGCAGCGCTGACAGATGTTGCAGACCGAGATCGGTGATCTGCGTCTTGCTGAGAAATAGTGTTCCCAGTCGGTCCATTTCAACCAGATGTTCCAGACCCGCATCGGTGAGATTGGTATCTCCAAGGTTCAGCGTTTCCAAGCGGGTTAATGGCTTGAGGTGGACAAGTCCGGCACTGCTGATCCGGGTACTATTGAGTTCGAGTTTGCGCAGACTGGCAAGTCTTGCCAGGTGTACCATTCCGGAGTCAGAAAGTTTGGTGTTGTGTAATAGAAGAGTTTCCAGTCCGTTCAAGTTGCGGAGGTGTGCGAGTCCCTCGCCGGAGATAGACGTACTGTCGAGTTCGAGTTTGATCAGCTTGTCCATGCCGGCCAGATGTTCCAGGCCCGCATCGGTGATGCGGGTACCGGCAAGACCGAGTGATTTCATTTCAGTGAGGGCATGCAGTTGGGCCAGACCGTCATCGCTGAGGTTTGTTTTTTGGAGCAACAACTCTTCGAGACTGGTGAGTCCTGCCAGCTGCGCTGCGCCATTGTCAGTGATGCGGGTTTCCTGGATCCAGAGTTCCTTGAGGCTGGTCAGTTGCGCAAGGTGCGCGAGCCCATCGTCGGTGATTCGTGTTTTTTGCAGCCAGAGTACTTCCAGGTGGGGCAAGCTGGCGAGATGGATTAACGCAGCGTCGGTGACACTCGAGTCGGATCGTGACAAGGCACCCTGCGCGTCCAGACTCACCCGACCGCTGAGATCGACAAACTCGACTTCTCCTTGCGCATTGTGTTTGATGTTGGCGCCTAATTGCTGCAATGCTGCAACGTGGGGGTCGCGACACCCAATCCCCGTCAGTAACAGAATGCTTGCAACCAGGTGTTTCATGTTCCACTCAGCAGTGTCAAGGTTGGTTCTGCTCGAGCCGCGAAACGTAATCTGAGGCCAGCTTGTCAGACGTGCTTGCCGGTAGAGGTTGACAGGGCCACAGGAGGATCAACGGCGGCATGTTCGCGTACTTGCTGTGGATGGAGATTATTTCCGGGATCGCCTGGTTGGGACGCAGTGGTGAGGCGACGAACTGTCGCTACTCTATCGTGCGCGCAGTGGCGGAGCAATTGGAGGGTCTGATCGTCTTCCCGAGCCCGTAAACTTGACCTGACCGGACTAGCTTCCGGCTACTGATCGTCACAATACCAACATCGCCGCCGGACTTGATGGACGATCCATCGCGTTGCCGATGCAGTCGATACAACCACACCCTCCGCTACTGCAGGCAGAATCCCTGTAGATCCTCTGCGACACAAGGCGGGTACGTTGTGGGGAGGCGCTCGTTGTAGGTGCAAATCATGAATCGCCTGGTGATTACATGCCTGATGATAGAGCTGGCGTTGTTGGCGTTTTCAGCCTGCGCGCGCACCAGGCCGGTATTTGACCCTGGCCCTGCCAGACCACCGCGCAAGCCATCGAAGGAGGTGGCTGCAGAGGCGTTCGCTCCACCTGTTCCGCCGGCAGATGCCAACGTCGCGGAGAGTGCTGCTGATCTCCCAGCTGCCGAGACGCTGTTGGCTTTGGTTGGTGTAGCCAACGTATTGACCCTGGAAGATATCGAGAAGCTTGCCTTGGCAAACAACCCTACGTTGCTGCAGGCACAGGCGCGTATCGATGTGCACAAAGGTACACGTATACAGGCAGGACTTCGTCCCAATCCGAGGCTCGGCTATCAACACAATGAAGCTGGTAATAATGGCCGCGGTGGCCAGCAGGGAGTGTATGTCGCCCAGGAGTTCATACGTGGTGGCAAGCGGGAGTTAGAGCAACGGGCCGCAGCACATGCAGTGCAGGCTGCAGGGTACCGGAAATCGGCCCAGCGGTACCGAGTCAAAACGGCTGTTCGAACGGCGTTTTATGACGTCTTGATTGCCCAACAGACCATTGCCTTGGCAGAGGAACTGTTGCGGATGAGTCAGCAAGGTATTGAGACCACCGGGGCGCTGCTGAGTGGTGGTCAAGCGACACGGGTGGATTTACTGCAAGCACGTGTGGAAAAATACCATGCAGAAATTGTCGTCGAGCAGGCGCGCAATCGATATCAGGCGGATTGGGAGCGGATGGTGTCGGTGATTGGCATGCCAGACCTCATGCCGACAAAACTCGTGGGATCACTGGTGATCCAGGACAAACAGCTTGATCGTGAACGAGTCCTGCAGGACATCTTAATGACCAGTCCCGAGCTCACCGCGGCCCATTACCAGGTTGATCGGGCGCGAATCGCGGTAGAGCGAATGCGCGTTGAGCCCATTCCCGACGTCGACGTACAGACCGGTGTCCAGTACGACTACAGTACCAGTAATACGATTGCTAATGTTCAGATAGAGATGCCCTGGGCTGTGCGCAATTTCAATCAGGGCAATGTGATGAAAGCACAGGCGGCATTTATTTCTGCCCAGCGTGAAGTCGAGCGGGTTGAGCTTGATCTGCGCAGGCGATTTGCACTGACATTCGAACGATATGCAAATGCAACCATCCAAGTCGATCGCTATCAAGGATCGATTCTTCCCGCCGCCAAAGAATCGTTGGAACTGCTCAGTAACATCTATCGGACTGAAGGGCGGATCGATTTTGTCAGGTTGTTGATCGCCCAGAAAACGAACTTTCAAGCGCAAATGGACTACCTTGGTGCGTTGCGAGACTGGTGGTCTGCCAGGCTGGAAATCGACGGGCTCTTGTTGACAGATGGTCTGGCAATCCCCGTGGACGGCGTAACGGAGCAGAGCAGGTGAGGTGTTGTAACCGATCGTGCGAAATTATTGGCCAGAAGTTCCTGTCCAGAACCCGTCTTCAGAGGGCGCTAACGTTGGCAAGTGAATCGAACAAAGCGCGGTGTGATTGCGATCGATGGCTTTTACCATTCCATTCACGTTGACCGGTTTGCAGGTCGGTGCGTATGATTGACTTCTATGTGAGGTTCTGTGCGAGGGGAGTGTTCCGGGTTGTGAGAAGATTTGATCTGCAAACAACGACGGGGAGCTTGCTGGCGGCAGCCATGCTGCTTGTGGCTGTTGTGCCCCCTGGTCGCATTCATGCGCATGCCAGTGAAGAGGAGGTGTGCGATGCGGGCCATTCACATTCGCATGGTCACTTCCACGACCATCATCATGCCAGTCACCACTTTGATGTAGCGAGAGCTGGCGTCCGCCTGGCCACGGTGACCCACATCCATCTTTTGGTAGGGCCTTTCGAGTTCAGTTGGCCAATCCACGATGAGGCGGAGATTGTCGAGGACCGGTTCTCTGGTTTCCGCAGATGCGTGGATGACTTGGTGTTATCGCCTCGCTCTGAAGCGGAGCGAACGGAATTGCCTTCACCTGCAGAGTGGTGCGGTCCTCTGACAAGAAGTGCGGTGTCGCTGCGGCAACTCACCGCGCCACCCGATGTGGCAGTTCTTCTGTGTGATGTTGCGCGCCGAGAGCGTTCCGGTGTGCAACTGCTCTAATACGTCGCTTTTCTCTGTTCTTGCCAGTTGCAGTGCAGTGACGAACATCCGTTTGGATGGATGCGGAGTGAATACGACAGCGGATTTGCCAAGTGCCGAAAGGGGGAATTGTAATGACGACGCGGTTTATTGCTTCTGCTTTCCTGTTGTGTTGCCTGTGCAGTGGCGGTTGCGGTGCGAAACAACCTGCCGATGCGGGTGCGGCGGTTGACCAAGCGGACGTGGCAGCCACGGCACCAGCAGATCCACACGACACTCCCCTGACGGATGGGGAAATCAACCAACTTCGAAACGAGACGGTAAGGTGGGCTGCGGCCCTCGAACGCATCCAGGAATTTGCGGCCACGATTGAGTTGGAAACTACCAGTGGGACGCCGGCCAAAGCGCACCGTGCACTGGACCTGGTTGATCATCTACTGCAATGGCTGCCCGACATTGCCCAGACCAGTAAGATTCCAAAGGACCACTGGCAAGCCATTGGTGAAAATACACAAGCCCTGCGTGATGCATTTAACGTGTTGCATGCCAATATTGATGCAGGCCAAGATCCCGGCCACGACGCGGTCGCCGCCGAAATTCAAGGTGCGGTTGAAGCGCTGGCGGCCATCGAGCCTGCAGCGGTCGAGGACGCACCACCCACCAAGTGATTTATACCTCAGTCCAAGTCGCGGACCACGGTGACCAAAAGATTATGCGCTGTTCTTTGATAGTTTGCCTGTTGGTGTGGAGTGCCTTGGGGGTACACCGCCTTGGTTTGGCACACGAAGGTCATCGTGCATTGCCTTCCACTGGCGTAACTCGTGAGGGAAATCAGCTGCTGATTTCTGCGGCGGCGATCGAGGCAATTGCGATGCAGTCTGCTACGATCAAGCTCGGTAATTTGCAGCAAACATTGCGCGTCAATGCCCGCGTTGAATTACCCTGGGCAGGTCAGGCAAAGGTAACCACCTTGACGGCTGGCAAGATCGAGACCGTACTCGTCAAGCCAGGACAGCAGGTGGTAGTGGGGCAGGAACTTGCGCGGGTGCAAAGCCTGGAATTGGAATCGCTGCAGGCGGAATTGCTTCAGACGGCAACCGAGATAACTGCGTTAGAACAGTTGATCAAGCAACGAGAGCCGCTCGTGGCGAGCGGTGGTATCGCGGGCAAGGTGCTCCTGGAGAGCAAGAGTACCTTGCAGCGGAAACGAGCCCAGCGTGATATCCAGTCGCAGAAGTTGCAAGCTCTCGGAGTTGATGTTGCAGCGGTCGCCAGCTTGCTCCAATCAGGTGTGTTGCTGCACTCCATCCCTGTTCTCGCACCTCTGACGGGGACGATTGAGAGCATTGATACACGACCAGGCCAGCTCGTGGAGTCGACGGATCATCTGTTTGACATTGTTGCGTTGTCAACACTGAATGTAGTGGGGGAGGTGCTTGAAGGTGACTTGTTTCAGGTCCTGCCAGGTTTTCCTGCAAGGATGAAGTTTCCGGGGCGATCAAACGTCAATCTGACGGGTCAGATTGCGCATGTGCGTATGAAGATGGACACCGCTCGACGTTCCTGGGGCGCCGTGGTTTCTGTTGACAATCGCGCCGGGTTGTTGCGGCCCGGTATCTCCGGGCGGATGGCGATTGAAGTGGCTGCAGTTGAACAGGCGATTCTTTGTCCGACCACATCACTGATTGAAACAGAAGGCGGTTCGTTTGTGCTGAAACGGGAATCCAAAGGCAAGTTTTCACGCCGTCGTGTGCGAGTCGGGTTGCGTTCTCGTGACATGGTTGTGATTGAGACAGGCCTCTTTCCGGGTCAGCAAGTTGTCTCACGTGGTGCGCATTTGCTGGCGAGTCTGTTTGATGGAATCACGCGACCGAAAACCGTCAGTGACGAGCGGGCGATCCAGCAGCGCACGCAACCCGTCGTGACGGCGCCGTCGAGCAGCATCCCGGAGTTGGTTTTGGCAGCCAAGGCCGAGGTCGAATTGCCCACCAGTCATAAAGCATTTGCCACATCGCTCATTGAAGGTCGTGTGGCAGCGCTTGCGGTCAGGCCAGGGGAGTTGGTTGAGGCGGGCGATGTCCTGGCTGAAGTCGAAAGCCAGCAAGTTCGGAACGTACAACTTGATTTGCTGCAAGCGTCAGAGACGATGCGTTGGCTGCGTAGTGAGGTGGAACGGCTGCGCCCATTAGCCGAAGCTGGCAACACGTCGACACGAGAGTTTGCATCACGAACACTCGAATTGAAAACACGCTTGCAGACTGTGGCCGGTTTGCAGCGCCGGTTGTCTCTGATTGGTCTGGAGCCTTCACTGATTGACCGATTGCGGACGGGCGAGTGGAACAATGGCCGTGGTGCCATACCGGTCTCAGGTCGGATTGCGATCCGTTCACCCATTTCCGGCCGTGTCGCTGGGATGGGTCTCAAGTTTGGACAGCTTGTGCATGCCCATGACAGTCTGTTTGAGATTCAAAACACGAATAGGATGTGGATCAAAGCCTTGGTGCTCGCGAACGACGCTGATCGTATTCTGGTTGGGCAACCGGCAGTGGCGACCTTTCCATCGCATCCGAATTTACGTGTTAACGGACAAGTGGTACGCATTGCCCCCCAGCTGGTCTCGCGAGAGCGTGTATTACCTGTGTGGATGGAAATACCGAATCCTCAAGGATTCCTGAAGGATGGTATGTATGCGCGGGTTCAAATCAGCGCTCCCAAGTTGCCCGCAGTTGCTGTTCGAGGCGATGGGGCGAAGTGAAGTGGTGGCGTAAACGATGTTGAATCAAGTCATCGCGTTGGCACTGAAGAACCGGTTGTTGATACTGGCCGGTGTCCTGGCGCTCATTGTGTTCGGCAGCTATCAGGCAACGGAGTTGTCGATCGATGTCTTCCCGGATCTGAATCGGCCTACCGTCACCGTTATGACGGAGGTGCATGGCCTGGCGCCAGAAGAAGTCGAAACGCTGGTGACATTTCCGATTGAGGCAGCGGTCAACGGAGCCACGGGTGTGCAACGCGTCCGCTCCGCGTCCGGTATCGGGATTTCCATCGTGTATGTCGAGTTCGACTGGGATGCCGACATTAATCAGGCCCGGCGGGTCGTCTCGGAACGGTTGCAGCTCACGCGGGGAAAAATTCCCGTGGGCGCCGTCCCGGTGATGACACCCATGACTTCAATCATGGGTGAAATTATGCTCGTTGGTATTCAGGCAGCAGGACCGACCGGGCCCTTGCGTGCCCGTACACTTGCGGACTGGAGAATTCGCCCCAGACTGCTGGGTATCAGTGGCGTGGCCCAGGTGACTGTGATGGGTGGCGAGCAGAAACAATACCAGGTGCTCACTTCGCCTGAACAACTCGCCCGCTACGATGTCACGCTCGATGAATTGACGACGGCAGTGGAAAAATCCAATGCCGTTTCCGGAGGGGGATTTCTGCAAAGCAAGGAACAGGAGAAGTTGATTCGTGTCATCGGCCGGGCGATGTCGCTGGATGATATTCGGCAGTCGATCGTTAAACAGGGCGAGGCCGTGCCGATCACCATCGGTATGGTTTCTGAAGTGAAGTTTGCTGGTCCGGTGAAACGAGGTGATGCGAGTATCCACGGTCAGCCTGCAGTTGTGCTGTCAATTCAAAAGCAGCCGGGGTCCGATACGATCAGCCTCACCAGGCAGGTTCTCGAGAAGCTTGACGAAGTGCAAAGGCAGCAACCTGATTTGAAGATTGAAACCAATATCTTCAAACAGGCGGACTTTATCCAAACGGCAATCAGTAACGTCGAACAGGCAGTTCGCGATGGTGCGATCTGGGTCGTTGTCGTGTTATTTATTTTTCTCTGGAACTTTCGTACCAGCCTCATTAGTCTCACAGCGATCCCATTTTCCATTTTGATTACTGCGTTGGTGTTCCGCTATTTTGGGTTTTCAATCAATACGATGACGCTCGGTGGTCTGGCAGTGGCCATCGGCGAATTGGTGGACGATTCGATCGTGGATGTCGAGAACATCTATCGCCGCCTCAAGGACAATCGACAACAAGAGCATCCAGAGCGTGTGTTGAAGGTCGTGTTTTTGGCCTCGGCGGAAATCCGCAACAGTATCGTTTACGCAACATTGATCGTCGTACTGGTGGTGTTTCCACTGTTTTCTCTGGGCGGCCTGGAAGGTCGCATGTTCGCTCCGCTCGGTTTGTCCTACTTGATCACACTGGCCGCATCGTTACTGGTGTCGCTTACGGTCACACCCGTATTGGCGTCCTACTTGTTGCCGAATGCCAAGTTTCTCGATCGGGACGGAGACACCCTGCTGGTGCGTTCGTTGAAGTCGGTTAACGGGTTCGTGCTGCGTTTTGCGCTGAAAAACAACGCGGTGGTGTTGCTTGCAGCGATGTTTCTCGTGCACATCTCGGTCGTGAGCGTGTTCTGGATGGGGGGAGATTTTTTGCCCGCGTTCAATGAAGGTACGTTGACGCTTGGAATGACGACGCCAGCGCAAACTAATCTGCAAGAATCTGGTCGGCTGGCGAGCCGCGCCGAGCAGATGTTGCTGGAGATTGCCGAAGTCAAGCACGTCTCGCGGCGGACCGGCAGAGCCGAATTAGATGAACATGCTGAGAACGTCAATTACTCGGAGATTGACGTGGGCCTGAAGCCGTCGTATGAGCCCAAGCCAGGTGTCCACAACCTGATCTTGCGAGCGCTCCCAGGGTTGCATCGCTGGGGCATCCGCGAAGTGGGCCGGCCTCGTGCAGAGGTTGTGGCCGATATTCGTGAACGTCTGGCAGCATTTCCCAGTACTGCTGCTTTCAATATTGGCCAGCCCATTTCACATCGCCTCGATCATATTATGTCGGGCATTCGTGCCCAAATTGCTGTCAAGATTTTTGGTGATGAGCTCAAGGTATTGCGTGCCCAGGCAGAAGAAGTCCGCGGTTTGATGGAGCAGGTTGATGGTGTCGTTGATTTGCAGGTCGAGCAGCAAGGCGAGATAGAACAGATCCGCATGACAGTGCGCCGCGAGGAGGCAACGCGTTACGGCTTGCCTCCCCGGGACATCGCTGCCGCGATTGAAACAGCGTTTCAGGGGCACACGGTGTCACAGGTGCTCGAAGGTCAGCGCGTGTTCGACCTGGTTGTGTGGTTTGATGAGCGCTCACGCAATAACCTGGAAACGATTCGCAATACCATGCTCAAGACGCCGTCGGGGGCGGTTGTCAATCTATCTACGGTAGCTGATGTCGAAACACGGCAGGGGCCGAACACGATATATCGGGAAAACGTGATGCGACGGATCGTCATTCAATGTAACACGTCGGGTCGTGATCTGGTCAGTGTTGTGGATGATGTGCGCCGCGCCATTCGTGAGCAGATTGTGGAGCCGCAGAAACTGCCGGAGGGGTATTTCATCGAGTTTGGCGGACAGTTTGAGGCCCAGCAAGCAGCGAACTTTCGGTTGCTAGTGTTAGGCAGTTTTTCTGTTTGTGGCATCTTTTTACTGCTTTACAAGTGTTTTGGATCATGGCGTGCTGCGCTCCAGGTGATGATGAACATTCCTCTGGCGGCAATAGGCGCGGTGCTCGCGTTGTTGCTGACCCATTGGCCCGGGATCGCAGCGTTTCGCGAATCGTGGTTCTGGGAGTGGCCAGCGTTATGGCTGGAAAACACAAGCCTGTCAGTAGCGCATTGGGTCGGATTTGTGACCCTGATTGGTATTGTGACCCGCAACGGCATCATGATGATTTCACACTACTTGCACCTGATGAAATACGAAGGCGAAGCGTTCTCCTGGGAGATGATTATCCGTGGTAGCCAGGAGAGGTTGGTACCTGTCTTGATGACCGCGTTGACAACGGCCATTGGCCTGGTTCCGCTGGCACTGGGTGCCGGGCAAACCGGTAAAGAAATTCTGCATCCTCTGTCGATCGTCGTGATTGGTGGCTTGCTCAGCTCGACGCTACTGGATCAACTAGTCACCCCCGCCTTGTTCTGGAGGTTTGGCAGCAAGATTGCCACAGAGCAGGGTATCGTGAGGGGTGAGGAGAGCTCGCAACAGTCCGACGTCCAGAGATTGGCAGCGGAACTGGACTGTTGATGGTGTCGTTAGCACACAAACCGGTATTTGATTAGCGACGTACGACCAGTCAGACACAATGAGAGTCGCTAGTCGCGTGGTTTGTAGCGAGAACCGATGCTCGACGATGTTTGTCAATCCTATGCATTTGCCAAGCGAATGAGACTGGTTGTGCATGGCTGCAGGTGTTCATGGCCCAGTCG
>CEUS01550311.1_pt1 | contig 13534 bp, 9 predicted proteins | sample 427031 | NCBI WGS metagenome assembly CEUS01 (sample SAMEA2622837, study PRJEB7988) | marine metagenome | biome: marine biome (ENVO:00000447); feature: marine epipelagic mixed layer (ENVO:xxxxxxxxx); material: "saline water (ENVO:00002010), including plankton (ENVO:xxxxxxxx)" | depth 140 m | reverse complement strand
TGCAGCCAGAGATCCTATAAAGAGTGATAAGTCCGGTGTGGTGTCTTTAAATAATAATATAGAAATTAAAGCTAGCATGGCATCCCCGGCACCGATTTTATCCACAACTTTAGATGCGAATGCAGGGCATAGAAAAAATTCGTCCAGTTGACGATTATACAATGTAGCTCCATCACTACCTTGTGTAACTACTATGTAAGGAGATTCTAGTTTCTGAGAAAGTCCCTTAATCAAAGGTTCTAACGGACCTTGTTTTTCCCTTAGCTCATGACGCAATTCTGTCTCATTGATAATGACACAGTTTACACGTTTGTATTTATCCATAGTATGATAACCGATATTAGCAGCGTTGATCTGAGCATTCAAGGCTATAAATGGGGATTTTTCTGTCATATACTTTGCCATACCCTTTGAAATCATGCCGTGCCCATAGTCAGAAACAATGACAAGATCATATTCTGATATCAACTCTTCAAAGAGTTGTCGGAACTGTGATTCATTTTCCATATTGAATAACTCATCATTCACGGAATAAACACCCAAAACCTTTGACTTATTGATATGCTCTACGTATCGCTTTTTCACTATCGTTGGTGAGCCCATTTTCAAGATAAAGTCAGCGGAAACAGTTTTCGGAAGAATGCTTTTAATAAAATCCTCATACTCTCCTTCTTGGCCCAGCATGCTCAACAGGTTTATCTTACCACTAAAATCAGCAAGATGATTAGCAATGGCTGCTGCACCACCTGCATATTGTTCTGTTTCCATATCTCGCAAAACAAGAACCGGCTCCTTACCAGACTTACCCAAGGCTTCACAGAATACGTATTGATCTATGATTGTTTCACCGATTACCAGAACCTTTACATCGATCAGGTCATCTATTGTTCTTCTTATGTCTTCGAAAGAGTATTCAGTTCTAAGTTGTTCGATGAATGATTTCTGTGTGTTTGAGTATATATCCGAAAACCGATTCAGGAGGTTACTGGAGCTAAAAGTAATGTCACTTGTGTATCTGATCTCACCACCCAAGGATTTTACCACTTCTTCTTCTTCAACTATTTTGCCAGTGATATCGTCAGAGTGATTCTTGAAATCAGGCCCTTTGCAGTAGATATGTGGTTTTATTAGTTTAATCGCTTCAACTGCTGTAGGCCACCTATTTTCGGCCACGTAATCTACAGTTTCCAATCCCGCAAGAGCTTGAAGACGTAAGTCGGTTGTAAATGCTGGGCGATTCGGCCCCTTGTTAACATTTGCATCTGCGGTGATAGTTACCACTAATAGATCTCCGAATGATTTAGCTTCTTCGAAATGTTTAATGTGTCCTATATGGAGAAGGTCGAACACACCGTGACAGTGAACCACCATTTGTCCTTCAGCTTTCGCTGACGCTACTTTTTGACCCAATTCATCAATGGATAGTAATTTATCAGTAGTCATTATTAGCTTAAATATTCAAACCATTTTTCAGTTGCGGTAGCAATTGATTCTTTATCCCAGACAGGAGCTTCCCGCCAATAATCTATATTATCTAAAAGAATAGCAACACCCTCTTCCAAACTCACTTTAGGCTGCCAGTTCAATAACTTTTTGGCTTTAGAAATATCAGCCCAAGTGCAGTCGGGCTCACCAGGACGCTTCGGGATATACATCGCCTCACCGCCTAGGAGTTCGATAAGATTGTTAACGCTGTAAGTATTATCTGAGCCAATGTTTATGATCTCACCACTTACATCACTTTGCACAGCAGTAATAATAGCATTAACAATATCTGAAACAAAGGTAAAGTCCCGGGTTTGGGCACCATCACCCACCACCGTGAAAGGCTTGCCAGCAAGCTTTTGAGCTAAGAAAACACCAAATACAGCTCCGTAGGTTCCTGATGTTCGTGATCGTGTGCCATAAACATTAAAAAAACGCAATGATATAGATGATAATTCATAAACTTGACACCAATGCATAACTAGCTGCTCACCAAGGTACTTTGTTAGAGCATAAGGATATTGTGGGCGAATTTCAGCCGTCTCTTTTGTGGGATACTCATCCGGAATTCCATAGCAGGAAGAAGATGCAGAATAAATGATCTTTTTAACATTATTTATTTTAGAAGCTTCCAGAACATTAAAAGTCCCATTTACATTAGATCGGTAATAGTAATCAGGCTTTTCAATTGAAGGTACTATGTCAGCCAAGGCGGCAAGGTGAAATATATAGTCCATATTCTGAAACAAGTGTTGCCATTCTCCAGGTTGAGATATATCGCATTGAACCAGATTAATGTTATTTTTAACATGATCCAAATTTTGAGGGCGACCGGTACTGAAGTTATCTAAAACTATTATCTCATGTCCCAGATCAAGTAACTTATCAACAACATGACTGCCAATAAAACCGGCACCACCAGTAATCAGAGAATTCATTTAGACAAAAAAGTGAATAATTTTACTATGAAACATGCAATAAAGAATTGGGTAAGAATTATGTAGTAATACTATTAAAGATTTAGATGAATGTTATTTTCGCTTAAAAATTTATCAATTTTCAAATATTCATTGTTATAATGTTTGTTTAACCAAGAAAAATCATCAGTTGTCCATGGAGAAATATGAAGACGATCGAATCTGGTGAAATCGTATTGATTATATTTTTCAGGAACAGTCTCATAAATCTTTACACCGTTTTTATTGTAAACAATATTGGAAATATTATTCAGAATATCATCTACTAATGGAAAAAATACTTTTTGACTATCAAATCTCATAATCCATTGTTTTTTACTAGTTATTTCTTCTAAAAATAACTTTAGATCACTTTCTAGTATAAGTATAATTTGTTTTCTATATCGAAAATGATGTGAACGAAATTTTTTAGTCGTGGTGATACAAACGATTCTATCCTCTTGTCTATGTAATGACTGGATAGCATCAAACACGAACTCCGAATATTGTTTAGAATTACTATTTGTCATTGATGATGGATTTGATATCAAATCTGGTAAGAAGTAATATTTGGGAACATTTGTTATATCGCCTCTAATATATCGATATTGATAATTAAAGTTTGTATAAAATTTTATTGGAAAGTGGAACATCCCTCCAGTACGTATGACTGATCCTTTAGGGATATTATTTTTTATCCAAATTGCAGAATCAGTTATTTCTTTACTGAATCTTCCACCCAGTGTGATATCTGTTCCAAATCTGATAGCATATTTACTATTTTTATAATTTTTTATTATAGATGAAAATGTTTTCTTACTATTTTGATTAAAAGAAATAATAGGAATGATAAATATTGATGTTACAAGAAGTGTTAATAATAAATTCGTTTTCTTAGATGAAAATAATCGTATTTCATGGCTTATCAGCCTATTGATTAAGATTAATATAAGAAATATTATTCTAGCGAACGCCAAATGAAACAACATAATTGATAATACAATATGCCTCAGTCCATCGTCCCAAAGTCCATAACTTAATGTCCAAGGAATAAAAAGCACAAAAACAGATATGAACATTTTATCATTCTTATTATTTCTAATAAATCCGAATATAAATATGAATAAAGTGCTAATTATCAATGCGGGAGTTAACCAGAATAACTTGTTTAATGAATTATAAGTTCCGATGCTCCCTTTAAATAAAAGATCAGATATTAATGTTATGATATTGAGATAACCGATAGTCGATTGTGCATTGCTCCATTCAGGCCTCATGCCTCCTAACAAAGCTGTAACTGTTTCATTTTGAGAATAAAGAAAAACAACCCAAGGAAGTAGAATTAATAATATGGATAAATAATGTAGAATAACACCTTTTAAAACATCCTTAGATCTCCCATTTATAAATAACAACGTTACTAATATTGGAAAAGGTAAGTAGAACAAGCTGATTTCTTTAGTTAATATACCTAAACCCAATAATAACCCAGAAAATACAAAAAACGACTTACGGTTACTTTTATATGCCCTAAAAAAAATTGCGCATGAAAGAAAAATAAATCCTGTGTATAAGAATTCTAGACTTATATCCCTTCTAATTGCGAAAATTTTAAAAGAAAGGATAATTAATAATGAAGCAAGAAATGATATTTTTGAACCATAAATAATTTTACCTAAATAATAGAATGAACAAACTGAAAAAAGGAAAATTAACTCCGTCATCCAGTGAGCACTTTGAACTGTAACTCCCCCAATAAAAAACGAAATCGCGAGAAGTATAGAATACATTGGCCCTCGCCATAACCATGATGGTGATTCACCATTATAAATTTTATAGGCTTGTTCTAAATATTCACTTCCATTCATAGTAACTGAAGTACTTGAATAGTTAGATGGGTGTACCAACATCGATATTAAAACCATAAGAACAATTATAATGAGAAATCCATGATTACCATATCTCCCAAATAACTTTTTTAGGATGTTTTCAGACAGCATTAAACTTCTTGAATATCATTACTCAACTTCTTACTCTAGAATTTGCTGATACCGATTTCCATATTTATAACTTCAAGTCGTATTTTGAACAGATCCGTAATCTTTACAAAACTCTTACGAATTTCTAAGTTGAATTAATCCGTTTTAAAAGCTAGTTAAATATGGAATCAACTACCTTTCCTAATCTTTTTGAATAAGGAGTATTATCATGATATATAAAATACTGAAGAGAATCTTTAATTTCTTTTAGAGAGTACTTTTTTTCATCCATAACCATTGATCTTAAAGAATTAGATAAATCTTCTTTTTCATTACAGAAAGATAGACCTTTTATGTTTTCAATACCTTCAAAGTGTTTAAAATATCTATAACAATTATGAGGACTTGTATAATGAACACCATCATCATATCTAATCACTAATGTTTTTGAACCACATATTAAAGATTCAATTAACATGGATGTTAAACCACTTACAACAAAATCTGCGTTTTTTAATAGTTCTGGATAATATTTTAAATTAGGAAAATCCACTCTATTAATTTCATAGAATTTCTTTCTTTCATTATTCTCAATGAAACGCATCTTCTTTTTATAATTATAAGCTATCTGAGGATCTAAAATTATATTACTATAATCAGATTCAACAAAGTTATCAAAACAGTCGCGCATAATTCGACTAGGATGTGGACGATAAACGATTTTCCTATCACCATATATCGATTTTTGTTCAGAAACTTCTTTATCAATCAATTTAAGCGCACTTATTTCATCAAAAGGTAAATATACTCCACAAAACAGAATATATGGAAAATCAAATGGAGAAGTGGCATCATCTTCATTATATTGGTCATATCTTGGCGTTCCTATAGAAAAAACATGCTCTTTTGTCATTCCCTGTATATTTACGGAATGTTCTCTGCTTTGCTCTCCCCAGACTGTAAGATAATCCGGTTTCTTCCAGTAAATATTTTTGCTCGAAGGATTATCCCAGTTGTCAGTCAAAATAAGCGATTTGCAGCCCAGCTGTTGTGCCGTTTTTTGCACATACACTACCTCGGGATCAGAAGACTTCGCGGGATAGATTATTAAATCAGGATCAACATCTTTGACGAGACGAAAGAATACCGAGTTGATCTTTATTTTTTTATATAGGTAATCAATTATTTTATTTGGTATCAACTTGCTACCTAATAAATATATTCTTAAAACTTTAAATTGATTCTTTATAATCCTTAATATCGACGATCTATTATTCTTCGGCAAATGGACAAAGAGCCTATTGTGAAAAAACAGAAAAGAACTGGATTTCTTTCGATATTTCCATCTAAGTATATTCGAAAGATCATTATACTGTCTTTTGCTTTCCTTATCTATTGGATAAAATCCAATAAAATTCTCTTTTTTCTCTAGTTCTTTTCTTCCACTAATAATACCTATATTGTCACTGGACGAGGCAATAAAGAAACACTCATTGGAATTTTCAAGTTCTGAAAAAGCATTTGTAGAAATATAGTTCCTAAAGTGATCATCTCTCTGAAGAATAAACAATATTTTAACCTTTTTCATGTTCTTTATTTCTAATTAAGTTGATAAAGGACATTTGTTGGGTTACCACAAGTAAAAGCATTCCTTTCTATATCTCCCAAAACAACACTTTCAGCGCCTATAACTGAATTTCCCCAATTACAGATCGGCTTACAACTATTACACCACTTGCTATCCAGAATTCTTCTTCAAAAACAATATTCCTCTATTCATTTTTAAGGGTATGTCGAGGTTTATCCCTTCTCTTATAGTTCAGCATCATGATACACAGTTAATATTAGGACTTCATATCCGAATATAACTTTATCATCTACTCTGATTTCTCCACTTCTTTTATTAAATACTACATTAGGTTATTTTTGTGAATATATTTTTTCTGATATAATTTTTGCACTTAACCCGTGAAAATCCAGTGCCTCTTGAGGAGTTCCACAAACTGGATAATTTTCAACACCAAATATCTTAAAAAGTTTATCATTAAGTATATTATGCGATACCATAACATTCAACAATGTATTTCCTAAACCTCCAACTGTGCTATGATCCTCCAAAACAAATACCATTTCAATATCAGAAATAATTGACTCAAGCCAATCTGTATCCACAACATTCAACCATGACATATTTATAACTTTTAGATTGAAATTTTTCTCCTTAAGCATATCAGCTGCTATTAAGGCCTCATTCAGCATTACAGGGCCATAAGCAAAAAGAGCAGCGTCTTGTCCTTCTGACAATAAAAATCCCTGGCCTTTTTGAAAATTATAATCATCAGGCAAATTGATAATCTGAGGCGATGGGCCAATCACCAATCTCAACATGCAATTTTGTTTGGCTTCATTTATGCAATATCGAAGAGCCTGTTTGGTTTCCACTGCATTGCTAGGCTGAATGATGGTCATGTTTGCTAAAGCACCAAAAAGAGAGATATCTCTCAGACTCTGGTGTGACTTTCCCGGACCCGCGGGTATCAGACCAGCATAATGGCAAACATAAACGATTTTGCTGTTCTCCGACGCATTGTTGTAAATCTGCTCGTTGGACCTGGCCGATAGAAATGAAGCAAACGTGTTGACAATTGGAATAAGACCTTGCCTTGCCATTCCTCCAGCCATGGAAACCATATCTTGCTCGGCAATACCTACTTCGATAAATCGTTCGGGATACTTATTCTCGAAATCTCTTAAACGGCAGTCAGCTGATAAATCACCATCAAGTACTACAAAGTTATTTACCTCAGAAGCCAGATTAACTAATTCTTCCCCATAAGCATTAGCAATATACTCAATTGAAACTTTTTTCTGTTTTTCTATATTAGTTTGGCTCAACTGCTCGCCGAAATGGACAGAACTTGATCTACTATTATTGATACTGCATGATGTTACATCTGAAAGAGCTAAAGCCTGGAGTGATAACTCATTCAAAGTTTCATTAATCCTAACAATCAGTTCATCGAAGCCCTCAGCAAAGGAATCATCATCTGGGGCACCTGCATGCCACGGATAAATACCATCGCATTTCTCCAAAGCTTCAGGATGTTCCATGAAAGAAATACCTTTCCCCTTGATTGTATCGGCGATAATAACACGGGGTTGTTCCGTTATTTTATCACAAGCACTAAAAGCTCTTTGCAATTCATGGAAATCATGACCATCACACCTTTCTACGTACCATCCAAATGCTGAAAATTTTCTCTCCAAATTTTTCAAACTGATAATTTCATCTACAAGTTTATCTGTTTGAACTTTGTTATAATCAACAACAACCGTAAAATATCCTTTATTGAGATGTGCCGCTCCCTGTAGTGCTTCATAAATCTGTCCTTCCTGAAGTTCACCATCTCCTGTCATAACAAAAATACGACCCGATCTATTAAAAAAGTCTTTCGACCAAGCCATCCCTCTCGCCTTGGAGATGCCTAATCCCAAGGAACCTGAATTCGCCTCAATCCCAAGATCACTCACATCTGGGTGGCCGTGCAACCCCCCTAAGCGTCTCAGCTTAAGCAATTTCTCATCTGAGAAAACTCCCAAAGAATGTAAAACCGAATATAAACCTGGAACGTCGTGCCCCTTCGAAGAGAAGTATATATCACGGTCCACGTTATCAAAACCCATCTTGAGCGTATTCATCTCACAATAGTAGAGCCAGACCACTATATCCATAGCACTAAAGCTCGAACCCAAGTGACCGGAACCAGCCTTCTTCACAGCAACCAATGTGTTCAGCCGACACATATCTGAAATAGGAGCAAGTTTGTCATAACTATTAATATCCGCTTTCCAGATTCTATCAAATTCAGACCTTGGAATGATTCTTAATTCAGGCATTTTGATTTTCAAGGAGTGTCAAAGCCATCGCGTGGATATGGCTCTTTTTCAACAATGGGAAGTTGAGCTTTTCCGTCTTTGATTAATTTCTGTACCAAATCCCAATCATATTCTCTATTCACATCAATTCCTTTAAATCCCTTAGTGTAAAATGGCATAATTTTGTCCCCTGTAATAGAATGTTTTTGGAAAACTACCCTTGTCCGTGCTATCTCTAAGCTTGCGTTCTGAGCGTAGACTTCAGGAAGGGTTTGGTACTGGCAATTATGCCAAGGAACATCATTATTTTCACCTTCCAAAACCGGCTTCATTCTGTTTTCCTTAATGAACCACATCTTGGCAGGGTGCTGATAACACTTTTCCACAGCTCTTAGGGAATCCGCATCCTTATCACCAAGAAATTCTATCCAGGCACGATTAACTGTTTCTGCTGACCGAAAAGGACTAGTTGGTCTGAGGATACTGAAGCAGTCATATTCAAAACCCATTCCTTTCAATTTTCTCAGGGTAAAATTGACCCATTCTATATCTGGTGAGTGATCATCCGCCAATTTTGCTGAGCGCAGGAATGGAACCCAAGCACCATAGTATTCGGCAATCCTGCGATATTCCTTTGAATCTGTAGATACAATGACTGAAGCAAACAGACCGCTATCCAGAGCAGATGCGATTGAATAAGCTATGAGGGGGTGATTTCCAAGACGGCGGATATTCTTGTGTTTAATCCTCTTGGAGCCAGAACGGGCTGGGATTAGGGCAACAATGGAAGGCGCAGAATCTGACAAATTAGAATGTGATTTCAGTAAACCGATGAAGCTACATTAATATATACGTCTTTCAACTCAGAGTAGACATCGAGGGCTTCTGTTCCAGGCTCCCGAGTGCCGTTGCCTGATTGTTTCAGACCACCGAACGGCATGTGAGGTTCACTCCCATATGTACCGGCATTCACGATCACCGCGCCCGCCTGGGCATGTTGGATGAAATGATTTGCCCGGTTAAAATCTTTCGTATGAATAGATGCGGTCAGACCGTATTGCGAATCATTGGCCATCTCCAAAGCGTCAGTGTACCTTCCAACCTTATACAGACAGGCTATGGGGCCAAAAAGTTCACACTGAGATATTGCCGCATGCGCATCGGCATTATCAATCAAAGTCGGCTCCAAGTAAAATCCATTCTCATGCTTCTCTCCAGTTAATCTTCGACCACCAATCAAAATGTGTGCTCCATCATTTGTCGCTTTTTCTATGGCCTCTAGCATATTGTTGAGTTGCTTTTCATTTATCACTGGACCTAAATCATCTCCGTCTCCTACCCCAACCGTTAATGTCCTAGTCCTATCCATCAGCAATTCAACAAACTCATCATAAATAGATTCAAAAACTACGATGCGGCTAGCCGAAGCGCAGCGCTGACCAGCGTTACTAAAGGCCGACAGCAATACCCACTTTGCGGCATTATCCAAATCAGCATCGTCGCAGACAACCAGAGGATTCTTCCCACCCAGCTCCAGAGAAACTTTCGCCAATCTCTGTCCGGCTTTGCGCTGAATCTGCCGCCCTATTTCGGTGGATCCAGTAAAGCTGATGACACCAACGTCGGGGTGCTCTACGAGAGGAGCCCCTGCTTCATCACCATATCCTTGGACAATGTTCAAAACGCCCGGCGGCAACCCAGCTTCGTGTACTATTTCTCCAAAGATCCAGGCCGTGGCCGGGGTGTCTTCCGCCACTTTAAGGACACTTGAATTCCCACAGATAAGGGCAGGGAACACCTTCCATGCTACATTGGCGATTGGAGTGTTCGCGGCAATTATAAGACCCGCTACACCTATAGGATGACGAATAGTAGAAGCATATTTGTTTGGTGTACCACTTGTGGTTGTTCGACCATAAAGCCTCTGACCTTCACTTGCGTAGAACAGTCCACATTCAATTGCTCCTTCTGTTTCACCTAGTGCATCTTTTATTGATTTTCCCGTTTCTTGGTGCACAACTTCCGCTATTTCGTTCTTCCTCCCCATCATTCGCATGACAATGTCGTGAAGCATTAGGCCCCTTTTTACTGGTGGTATAGATGCCCAATCAGACTGCGAATTTTTTGCTGACTCAACAGCAATATCTATATCGGCTTTTTGAGAGCGTGCTACCGAAAACAGAACTAACCCATCGGCCGGATTAATCTTTTCAAATGATGTACTTTCAATAGTCTCACACTCTTTTCCATCAACCCAGTTTGGAATGAACTTTGGCATTTTCATTACTGTCTTTTTACCATGTCGTCCACCCACCATCAACAACTAAGTTTGCGCCAGTCATATAAGAAGATGCATCTGAAACGAGAAAAAACATGGGCCCCACTGCCTCTTGGGCCTTGGCCATTCTGCCCAAAGGAACATGACTGCAATATGCATCTAGGAATTCTTTCGGCTGACCGTTAAAAATTCCACTTAAGGTCAGGGTGTTTACACGGATACCCTTTTCCGCCCAGTAGGTTGCTAGGTATCTGGTGAGGTTAAAAATAGCTGATTTCGAAACAGAATAGGCAACCGGTTTAAAATAAGCCTTTCCTTCTTTACGGCGAAAATGGTAGATGTCTTGTCTTGGTGAAACGGCCCCATAGATAGAGGAAATGTTTACGATCACTCCACGTCCCTGATTTGCCATAATCCCTCCTATAACCTGGCAGCACAGGAAAGTTCCCTTAACGTTCACATCCATCACTTGATCGAAGGATTCCTCAGGGTAAGTTTCAAAAGGTCCAACTTCTTTAGCTGGGGCATCCGGCGGGGAATCCAATGCCGCAGCGTTGAGCAGGATATCAATAGTTCCCCAGTTGTCAAATACCTCTTTTGCAGCTTCTTCAAGCTGACCCCTACTAGTGATATTAACCTTATGGGTTGATAAATTCCCAGATTGTTGCTCTATCCTAAACCATTCTTCATCTATTTTAGGTTTCTTAAACAAATCAAACACGGCAACTTTTGCACCTCTCCCAACCAATGCATGAACATAGCACATACCCAATTGACCCATACCTCCCGTAATCACAGCCACTTTGTTTTTTACACTAAATAAATTATCCAACTTTATCCAATCCCTTCTCCCTTCCTGATTCCCCATACTATGTCACAGAACTCCCGGACCGCCCCTTCTCCTCCCTTTTTCTTTAATATAATTTGAGCATGTGATAGAATCTCTGCCGCAGCATCAGCGACCACAACAGGCAAGCCAGCGTTCTCCAAGCAGGAAAGATCATTAATATCGTTTCCAACAAAAGCAACTTGCGACAGATCGACTCCAATCTTATCAGAATAATTGTTTAGAGCCAGAAGTTTATCTTCACAGCCCTGAATACAAGGGATTCCCAGTTTCTTAGCCCTGATGGAAACAACAGGATTAACTTCTGTGGAAATTATTACTATCTCAATACCCAGTGACTTAAGTCTCATAAGTCCCAATCCATCTCCCCGGTAGCACCGAACACTCTCGCTACCATCCTGCGAAATGTACACGTGATTGTCAGTAAAGACACCATCAAAATCAAGAGCAACCAGACGAAGCTGGCCTATTTCGAATGAAGGAGTGACTATTCTAAGTTAATTATTCAGGATCAGATAAAACCTGAAATGAAATATTTTCGTCAGCATGAATGGAATGTGTCAATATCTTGCCTAAAACATTTTCCAACTCATAGGGAGGCAACCCGTCATTAGGAGACTTGATGGCGATATCATCTATGGTCAAGACATGCCCTTCCTCCAAATCATTCGCCGCCACAAGTTTCTTTCCCATCTTATACAAAGGCGCTTTTTCACTGGAGTACGGGGTTTTGATACCATCTCCCAGCGCTTCCCTCGCGTGGCGTAGATCACGTATCATCTTCTTCAGTCCAATGGGCTCCAAGGAAAATGCGTGATCTGTACCCTGCCAAGCATGATTCAATGTAAAATGTTTCTCAAAAACTCTAGCCCCCAATGTATAAGCAACAAGCGACATAGAGATACCATTCTGATGATCAGAAAGTCCAACGACTACGTCAGGGAATCTCTCACGATAAGTCTCAATAACATTTAGATTCATCTCTTCAGCTTCACAAGGATAACTTGCTGTGCATTGCATAATACACAACTGCGAATTAATAGGCATGATTGTATCATAAGCCCGCTGAACATCATCTATAGTTCCCCCACCTGTACTGAGAAACATCGGTTTACCAAGACTCGCGATTCTCATCTGAAGTGGGGAATTATTTAGATCACCCGAAGCGATTTTGTAAGCAGACAAATCAATCTCAGCAAGAAAATCAACACTCGAGTAATCAAAGGGTGTAGATATAAAAGCAACATTTAATTCCTCCGCATACTGCTTGAGCTCAAGATATTCATTCTTCCCGAACTCCAGAAAATCACGATGTTCACCGTATGTCTTGCCATAGCTGTTCCGATGATCGTAAGGTTGACTGTAAAGTATTTCAGTGTAAAGAGCATGATTATCCCTCTTTTGTAACTTTACAGCATCAGCTCCACATTCTTCAGCAACTTCAAACATTTGCCTGCATGTTTCCAAATTGCCTTGGTGGTTGTGGCCAATCTCAGCTATTACATAACTGTTTGAGTCATCGTTGATTACAACACCATCAATTATAATTTCTTTCATTTTATTCTCATTAATTCAGCTTGAAAAGCTATTATTCAGACTAACTAAAACCTCCATCCCAATTTGCAGTACCAGTGAATTGGTATTTCTTTAAACTTTTTTTTGTACTTGTTCGCCCGATGACTCTACAAAAATATTTTGAAATTTCACCCGGTATATCTAGACAACTATCAGGACTGAATTCAATCCCATATATTTTTCTTAATAAAATCATATCATTTCTAATTTTATCTTTTAAAACTACGTTTGAACTATGTTCATGAACAATGTGATGAAACATATTAATGCGGCAGAACTTAACATTCGCTCCTAAACTAATGCTCCTAGCTAAAAATTCTATATCTATTGGGACAAATGTTGTGTCAAATATACCGATTCTTGCCAAGGAGCTTCTCCTAATAAACAAACCCGTACCACAGCCGGTATATTGAAAAACATTCTTGACATTTTCACCATAGTTTACTCCTTCAGGAACATAGACATCACTGATATAATTATTATTTTGACGAGAGCGTGTACCTCCGCAAAGAAGTACATCTATATACGGTTCTTTATC
>CEUS01151427.1_pt1 | contig 13537 bp, 9 predicted proteins | sample 427031 | NCBI WGS metagenome assembly CEUS01 (sample SAMEA2622837, study PRJEB7988) | marine metagenome | biome: marine biome (ENVO:00000447); feature: marine epipelagic mixed layer (ENVO:xxxxxxxxx); material: "saline water (ENVO:00002010), including plankton (ENVO:xxxxxxxx)" | depth 140 m | reverse complement strand
ATTCTTTAAACAACAGACTGACACTGAACACGCCGAAGTCGTTGACGCGGGAGGCCTTCACATTATTGGAACTGAACGTCACGAAGCACGGCGAATCGATAATCAACTTCGCGGGCGCGCAGGCCGGCAAGGCGATCCGGGATCCTCAAGGTTCTATCTTTCTCTGGAAGATGATCTCATGCGCATATTTGGATCAGAGCGAATATCAGGCTTAATGGAAAAGCTTGGCATGGAGGAAGGCATTCCCATTGAGCACAAAATGGTGACCAGGGCAATAGAGCGCGCTCAGACGCAAGTCGAAGCCCAACATTTCTCAATACGAAAACATCTGCTTGAGTATGACGATGTGATGAATAAACAACGCGAGAGCGTCTATGGACTCCGCCGTGAATTACTTGAAGGTCGAATTCAGCTCGATTTTGAGGAAGGCAGCCAAGAATTGGACAGCCGAGCGTATCTAATGACGCTGGCTGAGGGACATGTCGAAGCCATTGTCGAATCCCACTGTGGAGAAGAAATCGAACCTGAAGATTGGGATATCGATGCATTGCGCCAATCTTTCGGAGACCTTTTTGGCCTAAACGCCGACCAGCGTTCTCAGATCAATATCGACGACACAGGAGTTGACACCATCGAGGACAGCCTTTGGAATGCGGCACGGAATTCCTATGAACAAAAAGAGACCACGATCGACGGTGACACCCTTAGACGAGTCGAACGAGACGTCATGCTGCAGGTTGTCGATGTTCAATGGAAGGACCATCTCTACGGCCTTGACCACCTCAAGGAAGGGATCAGTTTAAGAGGCTATGGCCAACGACAGCCGCTTGTAGAGTACAAGCGTGAAAGTTTTTCAATGTTTCAGGCGATGAAGGAACGTGTCGACGAAGACACCATAAAGTACCTCTGGCGTCTACGCCCCGTGCCGAAGAAGGGAGAAGCGTCGCCCACTCAACCGCGCCTTCGGAGCTCGACGCCTATCTCGTACAACGAGCCCAAAAAGGCTGTATCAGCTCTGAATGGTCCAGCGGGCTCACTCGAGGCAAGTGGCCCAAGACCTACCAGAACAGGTGGTGACGACGCCACTGTTCGAACGGTCCGGCGAGATGTTTCGAAAATAGGTCGTAACGAGCCGTGCCCATGTGGAAGCGGCAAAAAATACAAGAAATGCCATGGGGCATAATAATGGACACAAAACCTTCTGACGCACAGCAAGTCTCGCCGGCAATAAGTGGTGAGGGCCTCACATTCGATGACGTGTTGCTAGTACCCCGTCACTCCGCAATCTTGCCAAGCCAGGTAAACATAACAGCTCAACTCACTCGCAATATAACGTTGGCCTCACCGTTACTTAGTGCTGCCATGGATACTGTTACGGAATCCACAATGGCTATAGCGATGGCACAATTAGGCGGTCTCGGCGTCGTCCACAAGAATCTTGAAATCGAAGAACAAGCTTCAGAAGTCGATCGCGTAAAACGTTCCGAGAGCGGCATGATCGTTAATCCGATCACATTATCACCGCAAGCCAGTATTTCGTCTGCTCTGAAATTAATGGAGAATTTCCGAATCTCTGGAGTTCCGATCACTGAAAACGGTCAGAACGAAGGACGCTTAGTTGGCATCCTCACGAATCGCGATCTCCGCTTCCAGGATAAAACCGACGGTCCAATTTCCTCAGTAATGACTCGGGAAAACCTGATTACAGTGCCAGTCGGAACCACTCTTGATGAAGCGAAGGACATTCTTCATAAGCACCGGGTCGAAAAATTGCTTGTGGTGGATAAAGACTTTTATCTGCGTGGCCTAATCACGGTTAAAGATATTCAAAAAGCGATTAAATATCCGAATGCCTGCAAAGATTCACTCGGCCGTCTGCGAGTTGGAGCTGCCGTCGGCATCGCTGACGACACGATAGAACGCGCAGGCGCACTTGTTGGTTCCCATGTTGACGTTTTGGTTTTGGACAGTGCTCATGGTCATTCACAAAATGTTCTTGATATGGCCACACGAATAAAGACGAAGTTTCCGTCGGTTGATTTAATCGCCGGAAACGTAGCAACTCGCGACGGGACACGTGCGTTAATAGATGCTGGTGCGGATGCTGTCAAGGTTGGAATCGGATCTGGCTCCATCTGTACAACAAGAATCGTTGCAGGAATCGGAGTGCCCATGATCACTGCTGTCTCGGAATGTTCTGAGATCTCAACCGATCAAGGTATTCCCATCATCGCTGACGGTGGTCTTCGCTACTCAGGTGACATCACGAAGGCCGTTGCCGTCGGCGCAAGCGCGGTTATGATCGGAAGCCTCTTTGCGGGAACCGATGAAAGTCCGGGCGAATTGATTCTTTATCAGGGACGCAGTTTTAAAGAATACAGAGGAATGGGTTCAATTGGTGCGATGCGTCGGGGTAGTCGCGACAGATATTTTCAAGAAGAATTTGACCTAACTGATCGTGCACTGAGCGGCGATCCGAATCAAAAACTCGTACCTGAAGGCATCGAAGGCCGTGTGCCTTACAAGGGGTCCGTAGGGCCAATGATTCACCAGTTATTAGGCGGGTTTCGAGCCGGAATGGGATACTGTGGTGCCAAAACGATTTCAGATCTTCAAGAAAACGTCCAGTTAATTCGTATCTCCGCCGCTGGTTCCCGTGAAAGTCATGTCCACGACGTCGTCATCACCAAAGAAGCACCGAATTATCGTAGTGAATAAGTAAGGAGCTCCCACGGCGCCAACACTTCATCTGTTTAAAAATCACACTGAATCATCAGATTCCGTCATTTCCACGGTGATTATTCGCTCCTCCTCTCCACTATCATCTATTCTGACCTTGATCGCGTGTTTCAGCGGGGACCTCAAACGGTCTGCCCATTCAATAGCCACAATTGCATTTGTTTCTAGGAGTTCTACGATCTGAGGTTCAAAATCTAGCACCTCGTGTTCTCCTAGGCGATAGAGGTCAACATGAAACACCCGTCTACCCACGAGGTATTCCTGCATCAAAACAAAAGTCGGACTATTAACTTCACTTCCATTTCCACCTAATGCTTCGACCAATCCACGAACAAACTCTGTTTTACCGGCGCCAAGTTCTCCGTATATGAGAATGGTTGCACCGTCAGATCCAACTTGACTGGCTACAGCCCTAGCGATCTTCGCCGTGTCCCTTACAGAACGACTGTGATAACTCCGTTCCACTAGACTCTATTCCGTCGATTGAGCCCGTTCGCTGCTCGACCGAGATAAACCGCAATGTCACTCGCGATAACTCCCGTCGCCCCAATCTCAGCCGCGGCGAGATCCCCGGCATAACCATGAAGATAGACAGCATACTGCAGGATCTCACCAATCCTTTCATGTGCCATGCTTCGATTCCGGGAAAATAAACCAGCCACAACGCCTGTAAGCACATCACCGCTTCCACCTGTTGCCATACCCGGGTTCCCCGTGGTGTTTACAAACACACACCCATCTGGACAGGCAACTATCGTCTGAGCTCCCTTCAACACCACGAAGACAACATACTGAACCGCAAAATCCCTAGCCGCCCCTACTCGATCAGCTTGGATCTCACTAACACTCATCTTCGCTAGACGGGAAAACTCCCTAGGATGCGGCGTCAATACAATAGGTGCTCCACCGCGACTGGTTAGCGGTCCTGTATCGATATCATCAGCCAGCACATTCAATCCGTCAGCATCAAGAACGAGAGGAACGTTGGTTACGTCCTCGATCAATCGCTCCACGAGAGACCTTGGACCTCGACCAGTTCCTAATCCTGGACCCACTGCAATCACGTCATGATTCAACGCAAGCAATTCCTTTGAACCCTCACCGCTTACTTTCCCCAGGGCATGAGGCAACCCGTATGTCATATATTCAGGAATGTGCGTGATTTCACCTAAACAACTGTTAGGAGCTGCTACCATCACCAGTCCTGCTCCACTCCTCAGCGCACCAAGTCCAGCTAGTTGCGCAGCCCCGGTCTTCCCGTGAGAACCGGCCACAATCATCGCATGGCCGAAGCTACCCTTGTGTGCATCCTGTCGGACTCCTCCCTCTCTCCCATTGTCCATAATCGCTGCCAAATCGGTAGCACGCTCACGGTCAAGCAACCAAACGCGTGGTGGAGGTGCTGATTCAGCCTGAGCTGTTAATCCGATATTCGCGACCACAAGTCTTCCAATTCTGGACAACGCCGGTCCCATAACACATGGATATTTCGGAACTCCAAATGTAACTGTCAGTGTCGCGTCAACGGTTGGACCAGGCTCACAAATACTGTCACTAGCGAAGCCGGAAGGAATATCGATTGCCACAACTTGGAAACTGCCAAACCTTTCACTGTGATTAATATCTCTAACAACCGACGCAAATAATCCAGTCAGTGGACGATTCAATCCTGTTCCAACCAAAGCGTCGACAACAACGTCCGTATTGGGCCTATTTCTCGATACCGTCCCTTTTTGTTTATTCGAAATAACTCGCTCTTGCAACCATGTCTCCCACTCGTCTTCATTAACTATTTCGGTCACAGGCAAACCGCTGGCAACTGCACGATCAAAGGCAGCGCGTGTATCACCTCGCAGATCATCACCATAAGCGAATGCCACACCCTCTACTTCGACACCATATTCATGAAACAACCGACCAACAATCCATCCATCTCCTCCGTTGCTCCCTCGACCACAGAGCACAACAGCCCTCTTGAGTTCTCCAAACTCTCCCTTGATAATCTCGAATGCAGACCGACCTGCATTCTCCATTAGCTCAAGAGAAGTGATCGCTTGCTGTTTAATTACTTGCTCTTCGACACGACGTATCTGCGACGCATTGAGAATGCGCATAACTGATGATAGTCTCAAGTCATTCCTAGAATCAGGCGAAAGAGATTTTGAGCATGGAAATAGCAGTCAATATAAATGGTCGCCTCAGCGACGGCGCCACTGCTTCGGTGTCTCCGCTGGATCGGGGGTTTCTTTTTGGAGAAGGAGTCTACGAGACCCTGCGAACCTACAATCGGCATCCATTCCTGCTTGAGCGACATCTCGCGCGACTGCGAGCCTCTGCTGATCTGATCGCATTAAAGGTTCCACTCGATGACGATGAATATCGAGAGCGTTTGATTGAGACCATGGCTCGTGTATCCGACACAAAGAGCGAATTATACCTCCGGATATTACTCACCCGTGGCGTTGGTGACCTCACCTATAATCCCGACTCCTGTCCAACGCCAACGGTAATAATGATCGCACGGCCCCATGTTGAAACACCACCGAACACGGTCGATAGAGGCATCAAGATCGTTCTGTCGTCCATCGTTCGAAATCATCCACAAGCCTTAAACCCGCGTATTAAGTCAAACAATCTCCTGAACAACGCTCTAGCGATGCAGGAAGCAATTCGCGCTGGTGCCGACGAAGCTTTGATGTGCAATTATCGTGGTGAAATAGCTGAATGCGCGCAGTCAAATATTTTCTTTGTTCGTGATGGAATCGCCCAGACGCCGTCTCTTGACACTGGCCTTCTCGAAGGTGTCACAAGGAACTTCGTTTTCGAAGTCGGTGCAGCAGCGAACATCCCGATCCGTGAGACCGTACTGCTGCCGGCTGATCTTTCGAAGGCTGATGAACTATTCATAACCGGAACAACACGTGAAGTTCTGGCTGTCACCTCCGTTGATGGAACACCCGTAAGAGACGGTCGACCAGGACCAATCACCAAACGGCTTGCAAAGACGTTCTTAGAACTCGCATTGGCAATGACTCCGGCATAATTCGGCCTACTCCGAACCATCTTCATATGAATCAACAGGTGGGCAGCTACACATAAGATTACGATCGCCATAGGCGTCATCAATTCGACTAATCGGTGGCCAATATTTTCGCCCTCTCACACTGGAGAGTGGAAAAGCCGCCTGCTGTCGCGAATACGGATGCGTCCAATCGGACGCCGTAAGTTCTTCGGCTGTGTGCGGTGCGTTCAAGAGCAGGTTGTCGTTACGATCAGCTTCCCCATCGACAATCGCCTGTATCTCTTCTCGAATCTTAATCATGGCGCTACAAAAACGATCTAACTCTTCTTTCGGTTCGCTCTCAGTTGGCTCCACCATCAATGTGCCTTGCACGGGAAATGACACCGTCGGAGCATGAAAACCAAAGTCCATCAATCGTTTCGCAACGTCCTGTTCGGTTACACCTGCACTTTCTCGAAACGGTCGAAGATCAAATATTAATTCGTGCGCCACTCGGCCATTCTCTCCGGCATACAACACGTCAAAATGAGCTTTTAGTCTTGATTTAATGTAATTCGCATTGAGCATCGCGACTTGCGTAGCCCTCATCATCCCTCGCGCCCCCAGTAGGCAGACATACGCGTGGGAAATCAGCAGAACACTAGCGCTGCCCCAAGGAGCCGCAGAAATGGATCGGATTGGTTCGTCGCCACCAGTCTTAACCATTGAATGCCCAGGTAAATACGGCGAAAGATGTTCTGCCACAGCAATCGGCCCCATGCCAGGCCCTCCTCCTCCATGGGGAATTGCAAACGTTTTATGAAGATTCAGATGACAGACATCTGCCCCAATGACCGCGGGACTGGTAATTCCCACTTGGGCATTCATATTCGCACCGTCCATATACACTTGACCGCCATGTTTGTGAACCAGTTGGCAAATCTCCCGAACAGATTCTTCAAAGACACCGTGTGTTGATGGATAGGTGATCATAAGCGCGTTTAGTCGATCACTGAATTCGGTGACCTTCTTCTCGAGGTCGCTGACATCTACGTTTCCCTGGTCGTCGCATTTCACAATAACTATCCGCATTCCGGCCATCGCCGCGCTCGCAGGATTAGTCCCATGCGCCGACGAAGGAATAAGGACAACGTCACGTTGTTGATCACCGCGCGCATGGTGATACGCGCGAATAACCATTAAGCCAGCAAATTCTCCTTGGGCCCCTGAATTCGGCTGCAGTGACACAGCCGTAAATCCAGTGATCGCACAGAGTGCAACCTTTAGCTCTTCAAAAATTTGATGATAAGCAGCGGCATGTTCCGCCGGGACATAGGGATGAACGTCGCTGAATTCCTTCCAAGTAACCGGAATCAATTCAGTTGCAGCCGTAAGTTTCATCGTACATGAACCGAGAGGAATCATCGACGTGTCCAACCCGATATCCCTTCGCTCAAGCTGCTTCAAATAGCGCATCATCTGTAGTTCAGAGCGGTAAGAATTAAATACTGGGTGTTCTAGAAAACCAGACTGCCTAACGAGCTCAACCGGCCATTCGACCGGCGCGTCACATTTCTCACCGAGAGCCCGAGGTGACGATTCGACCTCTTCGCAGTCCATCGTTTCGGCAAACAGTCTGACGATCGTATCGACGTCCGCGTTTGTCGTTGTTTCATCCAGACTGATGCCGACCTCGAAATCGTCAAAATATCGAAAGTTGACCTTCTGAGCTTCGGCCAAATTACGCAGCCGTCGTTTAACGGAAGAATCGCCAAGCGACAGATGTAATGTATCGAAGAAACACACATTCTTCTGTACCACTCCAAGTGCCGACAAACGCGTTGCCAGCTGGGTCGCAGTCTCTTGAATTCGACGCGCCATCTCTCGGAGACCATCCGCCCCGTGATATACGGCATAAAAACCGGCTATGTTCGCCAAAAGTGCCTGCGCAGTACATATGTTCGATGTTGCTCGCTCGCGCCGAATATGCTGTTCGCGGGTTTGAAGAGCCATCCTATACGCCTGCCGCCCATGTCTATCCACCGATACACCAATCAGGCGTCCAGGAATTTGCCGAACGTACTCACGCCGCGTCGCGAAGAACGCCGCATGTGGTCCGCCGTAACCCATGGGAACACCGAATCGTTGAGCACTCCCAAAAACCACATCAGCTCCCGATTCACCAGGAGGCTTGAGCATAGTTAGTGCCAAAAGGTCACTAGCAACTGCAACCAATACTCCAGTCTTATGCGCAGCTTCTATTACATCGCCTAGAGGTCGAATCTCGCCGTTTACATCGGGATACTGCAGCAGCGCTCCAAAGACGTTCTTGTCGAACGCAAATCGCGCCTCCGGCACCACTTTGACATCCAGGCCCAATGGTTCAGCTCGTCCACGGAGAACTTCGACAGTTTGTGGAAAACACCGGTCACTAACGAGAAATACGTTTCCTGTTTCCTGTTGTCGGGAGCGAATTCGATGAAGCAGCACCAGCGCCTCAGCCCCTGCTGTAGCCTCGTCCAGTAACGAGGCGTTTGATACCTCCATCGCTGTCAAATCCTCAATGGCCGTCTGAAAATTCAGTAGCGCTTCAAGGCGTCCTTGAGCGACCTCGGCCTGATAGGGTGTATACGGTGTGTACCAGCTTGGGTTTTCAAGAACATTTCGGAGAATCACACTCGGCGTTATCGTACCGTAATATCCAAGGCCGATAAACGAACGGCACGATACGTTACGCCCAACAACCCGTTTCATTCGGTCTAGATACTCCGACTCAAATTCAGCAGCAGGAAGCGGAAGCGAAGTTTCGGTACGAATTCCAGATGGCACAATCTCGGTCATCAGTGAATCTAGAGATTGAGCACCAACCTCAGACAACATCTCCTGAAGGTCAGCCGCATAAGGGCCAATGTGTCGCTTCTCGAACGAATCTCCGGAACGGAAGGTCACTTCTTAATACTTACTCGGTGAGGCCTTGTGAATGTGCTCCACCAGGCCGATCAAAAAACAACTACACTATCAACTCACTATAAGAGTCAGCATTCAGCAAACTCTGCAACTCGTCCTTTGAGGCCAATTTAATCTTCACCATCCATGCATCGTGTGGCGTTTTGTTCACAACCTCAGGATTATCACCCAAAGCCACATTAACTTCGACGACCTCGCCGGAGACCGGAGAAAACAAATCGGATACTGCCTTTACCGACTCTATTGACCCAAGCTCTTCACCCTTCCTCAACGTACGTCCAACTTCTGGAAGCTCGACATACACCACATCACCCAGTTGCTGTTGAGCATAGTCGGTAATACCAACTAAACCATGTGTTTCATCTGAACACAATTCAAACCACTCATGGTCTTTACTGTAGAAACGGTGTGTGGGATACATCAAACAAAACTCCTCAGTGATATCACCTGGAAGAAACCATCATTAACCAGATTCTCTCTTATAGAAGGGCATCTTTATCACTCTGGCGGCAACAAGCTGCTCACGAATCTTCACTTCAAAATCTGCGCCAACTTCGCTCATTCCCACTGGCATGTATGCCATCCCTATAGATTTTTTCAGATACGGTGTTTGGGTGCCACTCGTTACCACGCCGACGTTCTGTCCGTCCACGCAAACCTCATAACCATGCCGCGCTATGCCGCGCTCCAACATTTCAAAACCCACTAACTTTCGAGAAATTCCAGTCGCCTTTTGAGCGGTGAGAACATCACGACCATTAAAAATAGGCTTTTTCCAACCGACCACCCAACCTAATCCCGCCTCAAGGACCGTCGTCGCCTCATCCATATCGTTTCCATAGAGACGCATCGAGGCTTCAAGCCTCAGAGTGTCTCGCGCGCCCAATCCGATTGGCTTAACATCGACAGGCAGGCCCTCGCCAAGAATCGTGTCCCAGACCTGCCCTACAGACTGAGGTGGAACAAACAATTCGAAGCCATCCTCTCCCGTATAACCAGTCCTAGAAATCGTTGCTCGAACATTCCCGACTTCACCGGTGTCAAACCAATAATATCGAATCGAATTGAGATCAATGCCTGTAAGAGGCTGCAACACTTCCCGTGCACATGGCCCCTGTAGGGCCAACAAACTATAACGACTACTTGAATTCACTACTACTGCATCATCTGCAAACTTTATCTCTTCCCTAATCCATGCGAGGTCCTTCGAAACATTCGCGGCATTGACGACCAACATGTAATGGTCTGACGCCAAACGGTATACAAGTAAATCATCTATCGCCGTACCTTCGTGTGTTGTAAGAACAGAGTACTGCACCTGCCCAATCTCAAGCCGGCTCGCATCATTACAGCTAATTCTCTGCACCGCCTCGAGAGCGTCGGCACCAGCAATTTCGATCTCTCCCATGTGACTGACATCAAAGAGACCTACCTGTCGTCGTACCGCCATGTGTTCGTCGCCAATACCAGTGTATACAACCGGCATGTCCCATCCAGCAAACGACACCATGCGCGCACCTAAGCTTCGATGGCGACTATTTAGCGGAGTTTTCTTATTCTCGGAATTCGTCACAAGCTTGATTGTTGCAGCAGGAAAACCATCAATGCCGGCTCAATGGACAGCGCACACCGTACTATGTCGTCAGACAAAGGGTCAAGATCGTATCAATCCAAGCACCCACGAGTCATTTCTAGTGCTATTGGCCTACGCGCCACCTCCGGTGACTTGGTAACATACAGAGACCCTCATGATTTACTTCGGTCGCGCGCTTCTGCTTGCGAGTCTAGTTCGCTTAATAACAATATTTGCATTTCCTACACTCTTATTCGCTGAACGCGACTCATTACTTATCTATTGGATCGATGTCGAAGGTGGCGCTGCCACCTTAGTGGTCACACCAACGGGCCAGTCCATCTTAACTGACTCAGGCTGGAATACCAGTGACGGTCGAGATGCCAACCGCATCGCGGCAGCGATGAGCGATGCGAATATTGACCGGCTTGACTTTCTAATTACTTCCCATTTTCACCGCGACCACGTTGGCGGTCTCGCAGAACTTGCCAATAGGGTTGAGATTGGTCAATTTATTGACCATGGCGACAGTGTTGAACAAACTGATGAACATGGAAGACGGCTGTTCAAAACATATCTCGACGTCGCGAAAACACGGCGGCGCGTCGTTACCGCCGGTGACCGACTGCGACTATCGGGCATTGATTTCTCTTTCGTTGTGTCACATCGAGTAATCAAAGAGCGTGACGCCTCAATGGGTGCGAATCCGTTATGTAGAGGCCGGATACCTAGCCTCACAGACTTAAGCGAGAATGGCCACTCACTCGGATACCTTCTCTCGCTCGGTGGATTTCAATTCCTCAACTTGGGTGATTTAACATCAGACGTTCAACACTCACTTGCCTGTCCAGAAAGCACTCTGCCGCCAGTAGATATTCTGCAGGTCCCGCATCACGGAAGCGGGTTGGCTCCTGAGTTGATCTGGACACTAAGCCCCACCGTTGCGGTCGTAGCAAATGGTCCGCGCAAGGGCGGCGATTCCGCCGGCTATGAGATTCTTTCTCAGTCCCCCGCCCTAAACGACATCTGGCAACTCCATTATTCGGTAGGTAATGACACTAGCCACAACACAATTCCCTCACGTATTGCCAACCTCACCAACGAACGAGCCTGCCAGGGACACTGGATTAAGGCTATCGTAAGCGCGGACGGTAGAAGTTATTCAATTACAACCTCACGACGGACCGACCTCATCTCTTACGGCTGGCGCTAAAATCATAATTACACCTCATAATGTCCCGCAGCATGTCAGTCGTCGTGAACTCTCACTGTAATAAGGCCATCTACAACTCGAACTTCGTACCGGCAGAGACTTCTATATGCTGGCGGTGCTAAACCTTTGCCATCGCTGAGTCGAAATCGGCCTCCATGCCAAGGACATGTCACAACACCACTTTCACAGGGTCCCTCGGAAAGCCGTCCTCCAGCGTGAGTGCAAGCATCATCTACGGCGTAAAAGACACCGTCGTCATTAAACACCGCAATTCGACGGTCACCAGCGTACACGCTCTTTGACCGCCCAGGAGGCAAGCTTCTCTCTTCCCCAACCTCTAAATCACGTGTCATTCAACCCCTATAGGACTAGAAACACCTGTTAGAGCATAAATCGACGTCGTCGAGCACCAAATATATCGATATTGGGTATGGCCAACAACTGCTCCAACACGTTTTAGCCAAGACAGCATAGGCTTTGCTGGGTTAGAATGTCGCCTCAAATCAGCCACAACGAGGTTCAAAATCGAGGCACCGACAGCTCCCAGCCATTGATCTCTCCGATGTAGAGCTCAGAACTGTACTGGAGGCCTAATCACTGAGGAAGCCATGAACACCGCAGTCCTGACCATTCTGGCCCTGTTACCAATTATTACTGTCGCTGTTTTCCTCGTCGGATTGCGATGGCCTGCGAGTCGTGCGATGCCGCTCTCATATATCGTGGCGGCTGGCTTAGCGCTTCTCGTATGGCAAGTTCCAGCCGTGCAGGTTGTTGCGGCGAGCATCAACGGACTGATCGTCGCCTTCACGCTTCTCTATATAATTTTTGGCGCCATTCTTCTGTTGAACACGCTGCAAGAAAGCGGTGCAATCCGAACCATACGCCAGGGATTCACGGACATCACACCTGACCGACGCGTGCAGGTCATTATTATCGCCTGGCTGTTTGGATCCTTTATCGAAGGCTCTGCTGGTTTTGGCACACCAGCCGCGGTCGCCGTTCCGCTTTTAGTCGGACTCGGATTTCCCGGTATGGCCGCGGTTATGTCCGGAATGATTATTCAAAGTACGCCGGTGAGTTTCGGGGCACTTGGAACGCCAATTCTCGTTGGGGTCAATACCGGACTCGGACAGGGTGCCGATCCAAACATCATGGCGTATGCCGAACAACTCGGATACGCCCAATGGAACGATTTTCTAGCATTGATTGGATTCCGTGTCGCGATGCTACACGCCGCTGCCGGCACTTTAATCCCCTTGATTCTTGTTTCATTTCTGACCAGATTCTTTGGAAAGAACAAGACATTCTCTGAAGGCTTACGGATTTGGCCATTTGCGCTGTTTGCCGCATTTTCAATGACGGTTCCCTATCTAACGGCGGCGTATCTTCTGGGCCCTGAATTTCCTGCCTTAGTCGGGAGTATGGTCGGTCTGATGATCGTGGTGTCTGCAGCACGTGCTGGATTTCTCATTCCAAAAGACACGACGTGGCAATTTGAAAAAAAAGAAGATTGGCCAGCAGAATGGACGGGGTCGGTTGAAGTTAAAAACGTGGCAGCCACAGGCTCAATGACGCTGATTAAGGCGTGGGCACCATACGCCATCGTAGCGCTCCTCTTGTTAGCCTCACGTCTCGTCGACCCACTCCGTGTCTTTCTACAGGCGTGGGTGGTTAGCTGGCCTGAAATATTCGGCACGACGATCACCGCGAGTTTTCAACCGCTCTATTTACCTGGCACTCTCTTTATCATTACATCGTTGATTACGATGGTTTTTCATAAGATTCCCACTGATCATTATGTCCGAGCGTGGTCTACATCGTTAAAGACGTCTGCAGCCGCCTCTGTGGCGCTTGTGTTTACTGTACCAATGGTCCAGGTCTTTTTGAATAGTGGTGGCGGTCCTGTTGAATTCGAACGGATGCCGATTGCGCTCGCTAACGGCGTCTCTGAACTGGCGGGCGGCGCATGGCCAATCTTCGCACCGTTCGTTGGCGGGATCGGTGCCGCCGTCGCTGGCAGCAATACAGTTAGCAATATGATGTT
>CEUS01277400.1_pt1 | contig 13539 bp, 8 predicted proteins | sample 427031 | NCBI WGS metagenome assembly CEUS01 (sample SAMEA2622837, study PRJEB7988) | marine metagenome | biome: marine biome (ENVO:00000447); feature: marine epipelagic mixed layer (ENVO:xxxxxxxxx); material: "saline water (ENVO:00002010), including plankton (ENVO:xxxxxxxx)" | depth 140 m | reverse complement strand
CTTATGGCTGGTCCAGCAACAAACGTTGCAACGATCGGTGCTGTACATCGGGTGTTTGGCAATCGAGTGATGGCCGTCTATCTATTGACTGTTTTTATCGGCAGTATCGGTTTCGGGTTAATTTTTGACATGTTTTGGGGCTTAAATAGTACAGGGGAATTACTGGTACATCGGCATGAATCGTGGTTCTTGACTGTCAGTGCCGGTTTACTGACGTTGTTACTCGGGTGGTTTGGAGTTCAGGATATGCGGCAACGCTTCCGTCGTCCAAGTCAAGGGCAGCAATCAGTTGAACTGCAAGTGGAAGGGATGACCTGCGGAGGGTGTGTCAAACGTCTTACCTCGCAGCTCGAAAGCGTTGCGGGTGTCGAAGCTGTTAAGGTCACGCTCAGTCCAGGAAAGGCTGCAGTGTACGGGACCGACTTAGATAACGATGTCTTACAACAGGCCATTCACGAGGCCGGATTTTCTGTGCATTGAAGAGAATTGACAAAAAATGCACTTTAGGAGGCACTTGTTTACGATGAACACTTCAACAGGGCATAACAGGTTAAGAATCGTCTTGGTCAGTCTTTTCGTACTGCTTACCATTCATGTCGTGTATCTAACGCCCACTGCTGAAGCGCAAAGAGAATGGAAAGCATACGGTGCTGATATCGCAGGGAGTAAGTATTCCTCACTGGATCAAGTAAACAAAGATACTGTTGACGATCTGCGGGTCGCTTGGCGGCAATCAACAATTCCTGACGACATCCGCCAAGGAAATGACCTGTCGCCGCCGGTGGCAGTGCAGAACACTCCGTTAATGGTTGGGGGCTTACTGTACGTTAGCACGCCTCTTGGAACCATAGCTGCACTTGATGCGACTAATGGAGAAGTTGTCTGGTTTGATGCGGCACCAGATGGTGCAGAACGCCGTGGTGGTGCGAACAGGGGAGTTGCGTACTGGTCTGACGGTAATGATGCACGGATTATCGCGGTCGTCGGGTCTGACTTGGTTGCCTTTAATGCCAAAACAGGATCACGGTACTCTAATTTTGGTGAGGGTGGCCAGGTTGATCTCACTGATGGGTACGACGATCCGCGTGTAATGGGTTTTGGGTGGCGTTCTGCCCCTATTGTTGTCAATGATGTAGTGATTGTTGGGTCTTCGCTTATGGATATTGTGAGTTCACAGATGCCCGCTCTTAAGGAAGGCCCTCCAGGTGATGTCCGAGGTTTTGATGTTAGAACGGGGAAACAGCGCTGGATTTTTCACACGGTTCCTAAAGAGGGAGAGCCTGGCAATGAAACTTGGTTGACTGATACGGATGAAGACCAACCCTCTTGGGTATATACAGGGAACACAAATATGTGGGCCTGGGCGAGTGGTGATGAGGAGTTAGGGTATGTCTACCTGCCTCTTTCAACTCCAACGAATGATTACTATGGTGGCCATCGACCTGGGGATAATTTATTTGCTGAGAGTCTTGTCTGTTTGAATGCACGTACGGGTGAACTCGTTTGGTATTTTCAGGCGGTACATCACGGATTATGGGACTATGATTTTCCGACAGCTCCGAACTTGGTTGATATCAATGTTGATGGAACAGTGATTAAAGCGGTTGCCATGGTTAGTAAGCAGGCCTTCGTTTATGTATTCGATCGTGTCACTGGGGAACCTGTGTGGCCGATCGAAGAGCGACGAGTTGCCTCCGGCGATGTTCCAGGTGAGTGGTACGCGCCAACGCAACCGTTCCCCACAAAGCCGCCACCATTTGCTCAGCAGGGAGCTACAGAAGAAGATCTTATTGACTTTACGCCTGAGTTATTCACGGAAGCCAAGGAAATATTTAAAAATTACGTTGGCGGTCCGCTGTTTACTCCTCCGACCGTTATCGATGATATGGATGGTGGAACCAAGGGGACAATTCAGGTTCCTGGTCTTGTTGGGGGGGCGGACTGGGGTGGTGCGGGTTTTGATCCGGAGCAAGGGGTTTTGTATATACCGTCGGTAAAAGTGCCCGCTGTTGTTGGTCTTGTACGTTCTGAGCATCCGCGATCAAATGTTGATTGGGTGATGCAGAATCTCACACAGGTTGATGGTCCTCAAGGGTTGCCTCTCTTCAAGCCTCCTTATGGAAGTCTAGTGGCAATTGATTTGAACAAGGGTGACATTCTTTGGCAGGTGCCTAATGGTGATGGGCCTCGGGATCATCCAAGTATCCGACACCTTAATCTTCCGCCTCTTGGGCAGGGAGGTCGCGTCTCGCCGCTTGTGACAAAATCGTTGGTGTTTCTTGGTGAAGGTGGGAATCAAGGTGTTGTCGTGCTTCCTGAAGGGGGTGGCGGTAAACATTTTCGAGCTTATGACAAGCAAACAGGTGATGTCATTTGGGAAACTGAGCTTGCTGGTGGTACCACAGCGGCTCCGATGACGTATATGGTTGATGGTAAGCAGTATATCCTGTTGACCCTCGGATGGGAGGACATGCCGAGTGAGTATGTTGCCCTCTCTCTGCCGTAGTCGCCCCAGTGTCTTGATTTCGTAAAATCACTTAAACAGATTTGTTTCGGTGCAGTAGGTCGTTTTTCGCTTACCGAGATCTTTTGATTTACCTTGATTACAGGGCGTAAAACTGACACGCGCTAGTCCTCTCATGCATGAAGTCCTATCGGATAACGACCTAACAGCCGAAAGAAGAAGTGAGGGGAGAATTCCCTTCACTATGCTATGCATATCATCATCATCGGTGGAGACGCGGTCGGTTATTCATTGGCGAAGGCTCTTGCGACGCAACATGAGGTCGCTGTCGTTGATCCGAATCCGCAGTGTGTTAACCGTTTTTCGGACTTGGATGTATCGGTAATCACTGGACGTGGTACAAATCCAGACAGGCTCCGTCAGGCAGGCATTACATCTGATTCTCTTCTCATTGCAGCTACCAGTCTTGATGAGGTTAATATTGTGGCTTGTTCCCTTGGTAGTCAATTGGGTGCCAGTCAGACAATATGTTTTGTGTCCAAAGAAGACTTTCTTCATGCGCCTGGTGGCACGCAGCATTTAAAAGAACATTTTGGGATTGATCACATTGTCTGGCCGGATGCCCAGCTTGCCTCTGCAATGGAGCGAGTAATCAATGTCTATGGTGCTATTAATGCTGATACATTTGCTGGTGGGCGGGTTCAACTTGTTGAGTTTCTACTGAACGATGTATCGCCACTAATTAATCGTTCACTAGCCCAGGTGTCCTCTCTCGGTGGTGTCGTGTTAGTAGCACTCAAGCGTGATAATAAGACAACGGTGCCTCACGGTGAGACAGTTTTGTTGAGTGGGGACAAAATTGTCTTAATGGGAACCCAAGAGGGCATGCAACGGGTGCGTGATGACTTGTTACCGGCCCATCGTGATGACGCGATCCAGTTGGTTACTATTATTGGTGGTGGTGATGTTGGCTTCCGCCTTGCCCAACAACTTGATAAGTCTGACGGTATTCGTCTGCAAGTTATTGAAGAAAATCAGCGACGTGCTGAATTATTGGCACAGAGTCTCAAGAATGGTTTGGTGTTGAGGGGTGACGGTACAGATTTGGAACTTCTTGAGTCAGAAGATATCGGACGCAGTGATGTACTTGTTAGTGTTATCGGCAATGATGAACGGAATCTCTTGGCGTCACTGTTGGGAAGGCAACTGGGTGTTGACCGTGTTGTGACACGCGTGAGCCATCCATCGAATCTTCGTTTGTTTGAGCGTGTCGGCATAGATGTCGTGCTATCTGCGCACGGAGCAGCCGTAGCGTCAATCCTGCATCAAATTGACGGTGGGAGAGCGAGTTTACTGACCGTTCTCGAGGAAGGCGAGGCGCGGGTGTTGGACATTCCAGTTCCCGGCAATTTTTCAACGAGTTTAGTATCTGATCTGGGTTTACCAAACGAGTCGGTGATCGGAACCGTTCTTCGCGACGGAAAAGTCATTGTGCCTCGGGGAGAAGATGACGTTCGAGCCGGGGATCACCTGTTGGTCTGTTGTACGGCAAGTGCTGTCACAGACGTACGTGATCTCTTCTCTTAGTGTAAACGGGAGTTGCTGTTGTAGTGCATCTCATTAACGTATTTCACATCATCGGTGGCATTCTAAGATTCTTTGGGGTGACATTTCTCGCCCCAATTGTTGTCTGTACGGTTTATGAAGAGTGGAACGATATTCCGGGCTTCGTAATAGCAGCTGGTATTAGTGTTGCTGCCGGCCAAGCGTTGCTCTACTTAACACGCACCGCTGAGGACAGGCTGAGACAAATTGAGGCACTTTCTGTCGTGGCGGGAGTCTGGCTTCTGCTGGCTCTCGTAGGGGCAGTGCCGTATATCTGGGCCGGTTTTGGGTTAATTGATTCTTTGTTTGAATCGATGTCGGGTATTACCGCGACGGGTGCTACGATCATTACAGACTTTGAGACACCTAGTCATGGTCTGTTCTTTTGGAGAGCGTTGACTCAGTGGCTCGGTGGTCTCGGAGTCATTGCTCTTGTGGTCGCCGTGTTCCCGAGGTTTGCAGTTGGTGTTAGAAGGTTGTTTGCTGCTGAGTCAGCAGGTCCCAAAGAGGAGCAATTAGCTCCACAAATCCGACAGACGGCCTCGTATTTATGGCAGTTGTACGCTGGATTGACTGTTACTGCTTGCATCGCGCTATTTTTAGTGGGAATGCCTCTTTATGACGCTATTTGTCATGCGCTTACATTAATGGCAGCTGGTGGATTTTCACCCCACGAACAATCGATTATGGGTTATGGCAATCCAATGCTTGAATGGATTGTCTGTGTATTTATGTTTTTAGCTGGTGCAAATTTTGCTCTCCAGTACCGTGCATTACTCGGAAAGCCTGGTGTTCTGTTACAAGATGACGAGATGAAGGTATATGTGGGTATGATCGTGCTAGCTGTCTGCAGTTTATTTAGTCTCTTGTGGGTATTCGATGGGGGCGCTGGTTCTGTGCGTGTGGCGACGTTTCAGGTGTTATCGATTCTTACAACGACTGGGTATGCAAGCACGGACTTTAATCTTTGGAGTGATCAAGCGAAGGTCGTCCTGCTGTCTCTCATGTTTATAGGAGGCTGTGCAGGATCCGCTGCAGGTGGCGCGAAAGTGTTGCGACATGTGCTTATTGGACGATTTACGCTTGCCGAATTACGGCGTACCTTGCATCCGCGAGGATTGTTGCCTGTGAAGCTTAACGGCAAAGTTGTCGCTGATGAAGTAATCCGTGGCGTGCTTGTGTTTTTTCTTTTCTATATCCTGACGTTCGCTCTCTGTGCGGCTGTTGTTATCGGCTTTGGTGCAGACTTTGAAACAGGTATTACCGCTTCGATCGCGGCACTCGGCAATGTGGGACCAGGTTTTGGTGATGTGGGACCAATGTCGTCCTATGGAAGTTTACATGCAGTTAGTAAAGTCGTGCTGATTGCGGCGATGTGGATCGGGCGTCTAGAGGTATTAACAGTGCTGACTATCCTGCAGCCTGAGGTGTGGCGCCACATCCACTGGTCAACGTACGTGACATCCCGTCGACGATAAGTCGGTACTCTGATAAACCTTTTTCTGTTTGTCCGGAACCTAATGCGAAGAGAACACTGTGATGTCGCCGTGTTCATCAAACCCGAGTACGTCATAAGGTTGAGGATTTGGCCCTTCCATTCCCGGCGAACCAATAGGCATTCCTGGTACTGCGATCCCCTTTAAGGCCGGACGATCTGTGAGCAATCTCTTGATATCTTCCGCGGGGACATGTCCCTCTACGAGATAGCCATCCACCACAGCGGTGTGACATGATCCAAGTCGGCGAGGGATGCCCTGTTCTTGTTTAATGGTACCCATATTAGGAACGTCAGTGGCGTTTACCGTAAAGCCATGTTTTTCTAGGTGTGCGACCCACACTGAGCAACAGCCTCACGTGGGCGATTTGTAGACTTGAACAACAGGTTCTTCCTGAGCGACGGTTGAAACGATAAGACCGAGGAGACTGAATACTGATATGACGATTCCAAAACGCATCGGACCTCCCTTGTGCTTCTCTTCAGTATATCAAAAGTATGTCCAGGAACCGCTAGTAGACAACCTGCGATGTGTTTACTTGATGTGTGTGCCTAGTTTCTGTGCTGTTCATTCACTGCCCGTCTTCCTTAGTGTTCTCTTTTTCGGCGGTCTATTTACCAATGATATGGCTGGTCAAGAGAATCGTGTGCCTGAGTGGCCTGGGTGGGGTGGTGTAAACCGTGATTTCCGGGCGAATAGCAACGGGCTCGCCAGTCGGTGGCCTGACGATGGTCCCAGATTAAAGTGGAGGCGTTCTCTCGGAGATGGACACTCAAGTATTGTTGTTGATCAAAAGCACTTGTACACAATGTACCGAGAGTCGAGTGGGCAACCAGATGTGTGGGCCGAAGAGGAAATCGTTGTGGCTCTTGATCCAGAAACCGGCGATACGGTTTGGGAGTATCGTTTTCCAGCCTCTTTAAAGACAATGAATTTTTCCTATGGCGCTGGTCCTCATGCGACCCCGTTAATTGTCGGGCAGCGACTGTTTGCGGCCTCGAGTGACAAGCAATTTTTTGCGCTCGATAAAAACACAGGGCGACTATTGTGGCAGCATGATTTTGTGAATGATTTTGGCGCCCCCCCCAATCAAATGCGATTTGCGGTTATGCCAGGGTATGCACCGAGTCCTGTGTCGTATCGGGATGTGGTTATCGCAACCGTTGGAGGCGAGAATCAAAGCGTCATGGCTTTTCGTCAGGATACCGGTGAAGTGGTATGGAGGGCAGGAACTTTTTTAGATAGCATCGTTCCTGCATCGCCACTGATCATACGAGATGCCAATAGCGCCCAGTTGATTGTGCTGAGTGGAGATGCTGTCCATGGCGTCAACCCAGACAGTGGAGAGTTTTATTGGACGTTTTCATTTCCGACTGAAATGGGAGTCAATATTACTACCCCATCCTGGGATCCTGAAAAACGACAGTTATTTTTGACAGCCGCACTCGACGGGGGAACTCGCGTCCTTCAATTGAATCATCTTGGTCCCGGGACGGAAGTTCAAGAGTTATGGTTTACAAAACGCATGCGAGTTCATCATACGAATGTGATGCACGTGAATGGCCAATACGTTGGGAGTAGTGGCGCCAGTGGGGCGTTTATCTTGACGGCCATTGATAGTCAGACTGGTGCGGTGAGATGGAGAGATCGGTCGTTTGCGAAGGCAAATTTTTTGCAGGTAAATGATCGGGTTCTCGTGTTGGATGAGGATGGCACGCTCGCTCTGTCCGCGTTCTCTTCTGACGGATTAGTTGTTTTTGCAAGAGCACAAGTGGCGACGCCTCCTGCATGGACGGTTCCAACGCTTGTGAGAACAAACTTGTATCTTCGAGATCAGAAAAATATTATGGCGTTTGATCTTAGCGAGGAAGCCAACTCAAGATAGGTTTTTGGTACCAAGGTACGTGTGTTGCAAAGTGTGGTGGAGTAGTTTCCTGATTAGGGAGACCTGAGTGGTGTATTCATGAGATGCTAAATTTTTAGGGGGTGGGGCAGTGATGAAGAAACTCTTTTTATTTTCGATCAGTGTGTTAATAGTGCTTATCTCCGTTGGTTTTGTTTTTTTACCGATTTCTATCTCGGCAACCGCGGGCGCTGGCGAGTTAACGGCGAAAGATTATATTGAAATTCAGCAGCTTTATGTGAGGTATGCACATACCTTGGATTTGGGTGATGCGGAGGGCTGGGCAGACACGTTTACTAAAGACGGTGTGTTTGGTGAGGCGAAAGGTCGGACTGAACTAGTCACGTTTGCAAAAGGTTTTTTTGATAGGGGGGGTAGTGATCGGCATTGGAATAGTCAGTTGCTGATTACGCCCACCGCAGAAGGAGCAGACGGCAGCTGTTACCTGCTTTTGGTTGATACGAGCGTTCAACCAGTTGGTATTACGGTATCAGGGATTTACACTGACAAAATTGTTAAAACTTCGAACGGCTGGCGATTCCAGAATCGCATCGCAAAGGTTGAAATGCCTTCGAATTAGATTCCAGCGGATCTATTAATAACGTGGAACAGTAATAGACCTATGAGCGTCAGGTATCTACTTAAGATTTCTATACCCGGGCACTGTCGAGCCGGATGTGGGTGCACCTGCAGAACTTTATCTGACGTATCCCAAAGAACGAAGTCGTTCTATCTCTTCGTCAGTTAAAGCTTGTTCCTCGGTTGCTGTTGCGATGGACTGTGCTCGCGTCATACGTTGGGCAAGCAGCTTATCAAGTCCGGAAGTGGTTTCAGTATCGTCTGAGGCGATATTCGTCATTTCTCGTTGATCATTCTGAAGGTCGTAAAGTTCCGTGTGGGAATCTCGTGGCGTCACAATTAGCTTAAAGCCGTCTTTAATTAATGTCCTGCGGTCTCGTACCGATTCTGGTCGAAAAGTTTCGGCAATAATTCCTGTGTTGTCACGCGCGTGAGCGGGGTCTCTTAACAGTGGGGCAAGACTTTTCCCTGATCGTCTTTGTGAATCTTCTAGATCAAGAAGTTCTACCAAGGTTGGCAAAATATCGATATGTGAAACGGGTTCATGGATAACGACATTCTCGTCAAGCTGTCCTGGCCAACTGATAATCAACGGGACACGAAGCGCTTCCTCGTAGAGATGCGAAACGTGACCAATTAATTCATGATCACCAAGCCCCTCTCCGTGGTCTGATGTGAGCATGACGATGGTGTTATTTTGTTTTCCGGAACTGGTAATTGTATCTAGAAGCGTCCCGATTGCGGCGTCGACGTACTCGACCTCTTCACGATATCTTTCTCGAACTTGCTCAACGGATAGACGTTCACGAGCTTGAATAAGAATCCGACCTGATTCAATGTGCTCGCGCGGATTATTGATTGTCAGCGTAGCTGGAAGTCGAGTGTCATAATCAATTGATGGGCCATCTGGCGAGATTTGTTTGCAGCCATGCGAGCAACTAACAGTAATTTCCTTGTCTAGGGCTGTTAACTTTAAGCGCACGTCTTTTTGAGTATTCGTTTCCTTGGGAGTCAGTCTTAGCGTTGAAATTCCGATTGGAATTTCGACGTTAATTAAATTAGAACTTCCATTGGTGATGATCTCGGCGAGTGATTCGGTGTCTCTTGAGACAGATACAGCAAGGTGTTCACGCAGAGGTGAGGCGTACGGTTCGTGAGGATCAGAGTAGTGTGCGAACAGAAAATATGGTTCCATCTGATTGTCGATGATCCATGGAACGATTAGTTGATTCATTTCTTCAGCTGTTTTCCACCAATCAGCCGGAAATGTATCTTCGTAATGATTGAATCCTTGTGCAACACCGAACCGATTTTTTAGGACGCCTAAACTGACAAATCCGGCAGTTTTCCTATAAGAATCTCGCAAAAGTTCTGCCAATGTTACGTGTGCTTCACTCAAAATGTTGCCATTGTTAAGAGCTCCATGCTCAGTCGGCAAGAGGGAAGTGAACATGGATGAATGACTTGGAACAGTGATTGGAATGTGACTGTAGGCGCGTTCAAATCGAATGCCGGAGTTTGCAAGCCGGTCGATGTTTGGAGTGTTTACGGGGCCTCCATACGAACTCAAGTAATCCGCCCGAAGGGTATCAATGACAATGAAAACTATGTTGGTGCTGATATTTGTCTCGCCAGTGTTGCCGTACAGTTTTGGGGTTAACCATTCTATTTGCTCATTTTGCATCCCTCCAACTGCACGAAAGACCAGACTTGCGTGCTCTCCTGCCCACGTAGAAAGATCCGCATGCCACGGCCCACCTGTTGAGTCATTTCGGAAAAACACCTCTTCAGATAGATCTAATGTGCGAAGACTTATTTCACCGCGGATATTACTGTCAGTTACTTCTGTCAGATGCTCTAAAGAAAACGTAAGAATCCCGTCACTGGGGACTTTGAGAGGAAAAATGATCTCAGTGTCAGAAGGAAGAACTATTTTGTCGGCTTTGAGCGATAGGGGCACATTTGTGACGGACGTATCGATAACCATGCTATCAGCGGGCTCATCATGTGTCGTGATTGCAATGTAATCAAACGCGGCAGCAAGCGTTCTAGTGTCGGATGATAACCGTAGTTTCTCTGGAGATTCGGCATAGCTAAATTCGAGTTCAATCGTGTTGTCACCAATGTGTAGGACATTATTGGGAATCGACAGCGAGTGAACCGAAAAAGTGTTTCCTTCCAGCACGACGGATCCAAGATCTATTTCATTTAGCCGAACAGAAGTTACTTGTTGCCTGTTGTCATTCAAGATGAATGGGCGAGCTGAAAAGTGAAGCCACGTACTTTCGGAATCCAGAATAGTGAGTTTTACTTCGACCTTTTGTTCAATGGCCCACGCAAAGTCAATTTCACCGTTAGGACTATGTTCTGGGGTTGAAAATCCACTGATAATATCTGTGTGGCGATCAAAATCGTGTCGTGACCTTGCGTGGCGAATAATAGGAGCTTCGGTGCGATTCGAAAAAAGGACAAGTTCTTGACCGGTCGGGTCGGTGTCTGACAGGTGGACAGAAATGCTGTCATCGGAGAGTGAACAGGCGACAGCAAAGTTGCAGATAAAAAAATAGATCCCAGCGGAATAGAAGTTTCGATAAGACATGCAGTTTTTATTGGTTGCGGTAATTCTACCAGTCTCAGGCAAACTTGGAGAAGTTGAGGCTGATAGTATCGCGCATATTTGACATTTTTTACATTAGTGATCGCAGAACCGAAGAATTTTAAGTCTTCAGGCTATAAAATATTTTCTAATCGAGGTGCCCCTGTTCACTGTCTCCCATTTCAATGTCACCCTCAGGAAAGTATCTGTTCCAGCGTTCAGTTACCGTTTGTGCAATCTGTTTGTCACAACTCAGTTCTTTTGGGAATTGAGGTTTCAGTCTTGCGTCTATGACAATCGGAGCTGTATACGCTAAGTGGTTTCTAACGACGCGTGTCGATCTGGCATAAATATCGGCCGCCGGTTCGAACCTGGTAAATGTGGTCCACAGAAAATTGACGGCGCTTTTTGTCGCCCGTGTAGGTTCGTCCGTGAGAATGATAAGCGGCCAATCTGCAAATGCCGAATGTTGAGCAATCCGAGTCGCACATTCAGGTGATTCTTGGTAACTGGTTGTACCGACTACTAGACACCCTCCACAAAAAACGTGGACCTCTGTGACCTCCGCCGGTATTTCTGGTGCATTGAACTGACGTGGAAGTTTTCTAATTGGATCGCCAAGCCCAAGCCACACTCCCTTTGACCCTTCATTTACGTTCGGTCCCGTGTAATCCAGCGTGTCCATAGAAAGATTTGACAAGACATATAGGTCCGTTTCAGTGTTTGTCCTGCACAGAATGTGTTCGAGAGTTTTCGGAAACTCTTTCAGGTCGACATTTTGGTCCGTTAGAAGCAGAAACTTTGTCAGCGAAAGCTGTCCTTCTCCTAGTATACGAAATGCGCTGGCCATAGCTTCACGCGCGTACCGTTCTTTCACCACCGCTGAAGACAATGAGTGATAACCAGTTTCACCGTAGGACCAAATCTTTTCTACGCCCGGCATGACTATAGGGAATAATGGCGAGAGTAATTCTTGAAGTAGGTCGCCAATGAAGAAGTCTTCTTGGCGTGGTTTGCCGACTACCGTCGCAGGAAAGATCGCGTCTTTGCGGTGTGCCAATGTCTTGACATGAAAGACGGGATAATCATGCTTGAGCGAGTAATATCCGTAATGATCACCGAAGGGGCCTTCCGCGACTCGTTCCCTTGGATTAACTGTACCAATTAAAGCAAATTCTGCGTTACGGACCAAAGGAGAAGGCCAAGAGCCGTCAGACAGCTTTAGGCGTTCTCCAGCAATAAGAGAGGCGAGCATTAACTCTGGAACATTCTCTGGCAATGGAGCAATCGCAGCAAGCATCAATGCAGGTGGTCCTCCTAGAAAGACGGTTACTGGTAAAGGGGTGTCCTGTTGTTCGGCGACGGCGTAATGAAATCCGCCACCTTTACCGATTTGCCAATGCATACCCGTGGTATTGGCATTATGAATCTGCATGCGGTACATCCCAAGATTGTGTCCTGGACGTGCGGGATGTTCTGTAAAGACCAACGGTAGGGTAATGAATGGGCCGCCATCTTCAGGCCACGTGGTAAGTGCTGGCAATTGATTAAGATTGAAGTCAGTTGTTACGATATCCGTGATCGGCCCTCCCCGCCCACGGCGGGTGCCTATTTTTAAAAGTTCAAGTCCGATATTTCGAGCATCCCACACTTTCGAAAATGTGGGAGGCATGAGTGTTTCTATTAGGTTGACGACACGTTTGATTAATTGAAGAGGGCGCGAGCCAAATGCAAGTTCCGCGCGTCTTGCCGTTCCATATAGGTTAGTTACTAGAGGATACCTAGAGTCTTTGACATTCGTAAATAATAGGGCAGGACCATTAGCGGCAATTACCCGACGATGAATCTCAGCCGCTTCTAGTTTCGGATCGACTAGTTCGGTGATTTCTACAATATCTCGATCACGTTTTAGTTGATCGATAAAAGCTCTAAGATCTGGGAAAGACATAGAAACACCACAACATTATGCACGGAACGCGTGGTGCTGTCTTCCTTTAGAGGGCGTTGTAATAAATTTTTTACATATTGTTTCTTTGCAGGTTGTTTGATTTTTATTGGGTTAGGTCCATCTAAGAATTACTATGCACTAGATTTTTTGCCTGTCAACAGATCGTACAATATGTAAAATGTTACGAAACGAACAGATGATGAGAATAAAAATTACGCTCGTAGTCGCATTGTATTTGGGTGGTGTAGCCGTGTTGTCGGATAGTCTGACGGCGCAGGACACTACGGTTGACGCACCAAGACCTCATGCTGTGGGCCAGACTGTGAGTCCGTCATATGAAGGCTGGTATCCAAATGAGGACGGCAGCTTTAGTATGGTTTTTGGATATTTTAATAGAAACCACAAAGAGCATCTCGATATTCCTGTTGGACCAGCTAATCATGTGAAACCTGGCGCTCCTGATCGTGGACAGCCGACACATTTTCTGCCTCGTCGTAACACCGGTGTTTTTGCAGTGGTTGTGCCTGAAGATTTCGGACGGCAAGAGTTGTGGTGGTCCTTGACCGTAAATGGAGAGACGATTGAAATCCCCGGACATTTGAGACCGGAGTGGCAAATAGACGCGCTACAGGATGTGGCAAATAGCAACACGCCCCCTGTGTTGCGGTTTCACGAAGGTGGAGACTTTGGGCAAGGGCCAAGTGGGATTGAGGTACAAAAGGTCACTTCATTGTCGCAACCGATGATGCTGTCTGTATGGGCTCAAGATGATGGAGTTTCGCGTGCGCGTAGTCGTAGAAATGGGCCAATGGTGACATGGAGTAAGTACCGCGGCCCTGGTGCTGTAACATTTGGTGAGACTCAACCGACCATTGCTCCAACGGGTCTCGCTGTGACAGAAGTTAGTTTTGGAGCCCCGGGACAATATATCTTGCGCGCGTTGGTTTC